>NHCFR00700__coassemble_858_pt1 | contig 128665 bp, 120 predicted proteins | sample NHCFR00700__metabat2_high_PE_065 | metagenome-assembled genome bin NHCFR00700
ATATTTACGTTCAATACAGCACAGATGCGTCTCAAAACATCAAGGGAAACATCTTCATCTCTGCGTAATTTGGTCATTGTGTTTGGCGCAACATTCGCGGCTTTTCGCAAATCGGAAGCGGTCATCTTTTTGTCGATCAAAAGTTTCCAAAGTTTGTTGTAGGATACTGACATGGGTACAACCTCCCGACCGCAGAATTCAAAATCTATCATATTTATTATATCCTGCTCAAAACACTTTCTCAAGAGCAAGTCGCAATATATTGAGAGGTACTCTTTTGCTTTTGAGCGTTCAAACCAAGTGCACAAAACGGAGGAAGTAAGGCTCTGCTGCTGTCAAAGTTCTTCTTGTTCGCACGATTGCTGGAGGATATGATACACGCAGTTCAGCGCAGTGACCTTACCCAGAAATCCTTGGATGCTTGCTGTTTATCCAGCCAAGTGGCTTGAGGTGAACAGTATTCCTTTGCCTTGCAAGCCTCACAGCGGGCGTCTTGTATCAACTTCTGGATAGAGAGCCACTGGCCGTAAGCGCCACCGTTCAACTGCTTTCTCAGTTTCCGGATGGCAGCCTTATAGGCTTTTTCTGCACCGCTGGGGCCGTTGTAGTTGAGCCGGATGGCCAGTTCCTGAAATGTCATGCCCTGCTCATTGGGCTGACCGATTCCCAGATAACAGCGTACCAAATTCAGCTCCCTGGGGCTTAGCACCTCCTCCATACGCTGGAGGAGCAGCGTCTGGCGCATGAAGCGGTCGTAGGCCCTGGCCGGGTCTCCGCCATACCCCAGGTCAAAGATGCCCTCGCCCAAACACTCGACCTGAAACACGGTACGGTATTCTTCCAGCAGACGCTTGGCGACCTTGGCGGAGACCGTCAGTTTCTCTTGAATGGCGGGCAGAAGATCTGTTTCGACATCCCGCTCATGGGTGGCATAGAGGAAAGCCACTTGGCGCAGCTGGCGGTAACGGTCCAGCGGGAGCGACAGAGAGAAAGAACCCTGGGCGGCACAGTCCCGCATAGCGGTCTCAATGGCGGATGTCGCATAGGTCAGCAGCTTGGTCCCCATAGATGGGTCAAACCGCCCCGCTGCATCCAGCAGTGCCAGCGCACCCTCCTGCTTAAGGTCGTCCACCAGAAAGTCCTGAGAAAACTGCTCGCAGTAGCTTACGGCCAGCATGGTCAGATATCCCTCGTTCTGGGAAAGCAGGAGCGGAGCGGCCTGTGGATCGCCGTCCTGTATCCGCAGAGCAAGCTCCTCGTTGCTTAGGCAGAGATCATCGCAGCGGTACATACTCATGGCCCGTCCTCCCGGGCAAGGCGCGCTCTCGCCTGGGCATAGATCGCTTCCTGTTCCATGTCGCGGGCATAGCCGCTGGCGGCATAGTCGTTATCCATGAGTGCCTTGTCCCGGAGGCTCTCCGCTATATACAGCGCTTCTTTGCGCAGCTCGTCGGAGATCTTTCCTCTCTGGTGATGCTTGCGGATGGTGTTGGTGCGGGTGGTGAACAGGCGGTAGACCGGGTGCTGTTTGTTTTGCTCCTTCTGCCGCATCATGGCGCCGTACTGCCGGCAGGTCATGCGGGGATCCTGGGGCGCAATGCCATCGCAGTATTTCGGCATGTGGCCGTTGGTGGTGAGAAAGTATGTTCCGCAGCCGCAGCACCGGCTGGGTGCATGGCCGTGTTGCAGTCCGTTCATCAGGTCAAAGATGTAGAAGCTGATGGCACGGTCAAAGAAATACCGGTTTACAAATACGGTTTCCTTTTCCTGTTTCGGGTGTCGGGCAAAGACATAGGAGGATCTCAGATCCGGTGTGATGGTGAATGGCTCGACATCCGGTACCGGCAAATCGCGCATCATACTCCAGAACCATTCACTGTTGAAGCAGTCGTGGGCGGCCATAGCGAAGAAGGTCTCCGTCCGTTTCTTTAGCCGCCGCAGATAGCCCTCCTCAAAATATCGTGCCGCCACAGCGAAGTGATGGATGCCCAGGGGGATGCTGAATGCAGCCACCAGATAGCGGAAGAAAAATTCCCGGACGGGCGAAGCCGGCTTCAGCAGATCGTTGTGGGAGGCCGGAGAAAACAGCACCTCCAATGTGTGCTGCTCCTGCCCTTTGTCCATCAAGCTGTACGGCGGACATTGCCACAGGGCATCCAGCAACTTCTCCAGAGAGACGCGGATCCCGTCCAGCAGGTTGATAAATTCACCTCTCCCTGCCAAGGCCAGGGCCTCCACCTGATGGCTGATGGCACCGCCGTGGGTGACCAGTTCCCGTATGGTCTCCTCGGGGACATTCAACAGTTCGGCGGCAAAGTGGCCGGCTGGGTAGACGGTCTCGTTAAAAAAGATCTGATCCTGCCAGACATCCATCGTCAGGTGCAGGAAATTGTTGTTTTGCTTGATCCCCAGTGGCATAGGGCCACCTCCTCTGTCCTATATCTGTTTTCCGCCTGTCTTGCGATATTCTCATTTTATCAAAATCCCCCCAATAATCAAGTGAAAGGACAAGAGCCACGGTGGCCGCGTGGTCTCTGTCCTTATCTTTTTACAAGGGGATGATCCTATGAGTAAAACAAAACGACTGCAAACCATCGACGGCGAGAGCCTGATGAGCCTGCCGCTGACGCCGCTCAACTTCGTGGTGGACACGCTGCTGTCTCAGGGGCTGCACATCCTTGCCGGCTCTCCCAAGGTGGGAAAATCCTGGCTGGCCCTGTGGCTGTCCGTCATGGTGGCCAAGGGCGAACCCGTCTGGGGGATGTCTGTGAAGCAAGGCACCACCCTCTATCTCTGCCTGGAGGATTCCGTTCTCCGTATCCAGAACCGGCTCTTTGAGATCACCGAGGACGCACCAAGCAGCGTCCACTTCTGCACAGAGTGCGCTCTCATCGGTCAGGGGCTGGAGGAGCAGGTGGAAACATTCCTCACCGCCCACCCGGACACGGTACTGGTCATCATCGACACTCTGCAGATGGTTCGTTCGGCTCGCGACGCAACCTACGCCAACGACTACCGCGACCTCTCTGCACTGAAGCGAATCGCGGATGCCCACGGCATCGCCATTCTGCTGATCCATCATCTGCGCAAAGAGAGCGCTGACGATGTGTTCAATCGCATCTCCGGTACGATCGCCATCAGCGGTGCGGTGGATTCCAGCTTTACGCTGGTGGAGGAACGGCGGGGCAGCGGCAGGGCAAAACTCTCCTGCATCGGTCGTGACATTGAATACCGGGAACTGACACTGGAGCGCAACGGTGAAAATGTGTGGGAGTTGGTGTCGGACAGCCGGACACAGCCGGAGCTGCTGGGCGACCGCATCGTCTATCTTCTCTCTGAACTGATGCGTGACCGAACCGAATTTATCGGCACTCCCACGGAGCTGTCTGAACGGATCGACCCTGTGGGGGTGGAGCACATGTCACCCAAGAAAGTGTCCCGACAGATCCTGCAAAACCTTGACGCACTAAGGAAAATCGGCATTTCGGCTGTGGTGCGCCGCAGCAACGGAAGGCGACTCATTGAGCTGCAGCGTGCCGAAAGTGACGATACCCAGGGTGTCCCGGTCGTCGACCCTGTTGACCCTGCCGGAGCGCTGTGCGGCGATTTGAGAGCGGTCTCCGGGGACAGCGAGTAAACTCCCGCAAGGCAAAAGAAACGCCGTGTTGGGCCGCTTGTGGCCGAAGGAGGGGTGCGGGTGTTCGGCGCGGGAGAATCACCTCCAAACAGGGTTCCCGCCGAAGCCCAGCGCCAGCGGGTTCGGTGGGAGGAGGACAAGCGACAGAGAGAGCGAGCTTTGCCGGTGACGGCAAAGCGAGGGATTCGTCGTCCGCTTGGACGACGGCCAGCATCGCGTTTGTCTGGTCGTCGGCAAAGCCGCCGCCCGCCTTCCGCTTATTTGCGGGGCGCTGCCCCACACCCCATTTTTACGAAAGACTGGAGGAAACGACATGAAAAAAGATATCAAATTCAGCACCCGGATGGCATCCGCAGACCGGGAGACCATCAAAGAACTGGCGAAACGCTCCGGGATGTCCATGAGCGATTATGTGACCGCCTGCTGTCTGGGAAAGCAGGTAGTGGTCGTCGATGGGCTGAAAGAAGTGCTCAAGGAGCTGAAGTCCATCGGAAGAAATCTGAATCAGCTCGTCACCCTGGCGCACATGGGGCGCGTCACGGTGGTCAATCTGGACAGCGTGCGCCAGGCATTCTCTGAACTCTGCGCCGCTGTCCGGCTGATTCTGGAACGAAAGCGGTGGTGAGAAATGGCCATCATCAGCTTCACTAACTACAAACGAGGACAGACCACCGGATGCATGGGAGCCGTGATGCGGTACACCATGCAGAACAAGAAAACCGAGTGTGACGGTCAACAGTTGGTCACAGGCATCAACTGCCAGCCGGAATCTGTCTACGCGGACTTCATGACCACCAAGCGGCTGCATCACAAAACCGACGGCGTGCTGTTCTACCACATGGTGCAGAGCTTCCCGAAAGGCGAAGCGGTCGATCCGGTCGCCGCTCATGCGGCGGCACTGAAGCTGGCTGAGTACTATGAGGGCTATGAAGTTCTGGTCTGCACCCACACAGACCGGGAACACATCCATTCCCACTTCCTCATCAACTCCGTCAACTTCGATACTGGGAAGAAACTGCACATCGCAAAGGAGCAGCTCCAGGAACTGCGACAGCGCAACGATCAGATCTGTATGGAGTTTTCTCTCCCTGTGTTCCAGCCCAAGGATAGGAAGCAGAAAACCAAGACCATGACGGTCGGCGAGTATCACACTGCAGCCCGTGGCCAGAGTAAAAAGCTGCAGCTCATGAATGTCATCAACGACTGCATGCGCCATGCCTCCAGCCGTGAGGAATTCATTGTACTGATGGAGAGCGAGGGCTACAAAGTACGCTGGGAAACCTCCCGGCGGAATATCACCTACACCACACCCAGCGGCTGGCAGTGCCGTGACCGCCTGCTGTTCGGGGACAAATATCTGAAGGAGAATATGGAATATGAATTCAGGATCAGAAAAGAAATTATCCATGGACGAGCTGTTGGAAAAGAACCGACCTGCGCAGATGGTACAGACCACGCCGCAGCCTCCGGCACAGGAGCAGACACCGCCTCCCGAAGTGCATCCCACGAAAGCGGAGTGGGAGGATCTGCTGAGCGACCTCTACACACTGGGGTACCACACCGAGAGACAGACTGGCTATCTGAAGAAGATCAACGAACTGCTGGCGCAGTTCCCGAGCCGGACGCAGATGGAGGAACTGCTGAAAGCGGTGAAGCATCTGGAGCAGATGAGCGAACAGGCTGGGAAGCGGAACGAGAAGCATTTTTCTCTGCCCGGCATCAGACTGCCCAAACTGCGGCTGCCGCACCTGGATGGTCCCACATGGGCGGTCCTGCTGATGGGGACGGCAGCATTGCTTCTGCTGTGGTGGGGCTTGGATACCGTCTGGAGCAGTCTCAGTCTGCTGCTCCAGTGATGGACAGCACCACTATGCTCCCGCATACAGACAGGAAAACACTCCGCAAGAAGCAGCAAAAGAAAATCGCCCAAGGCCACGCCCAGGACGATCACGAAGAAGAACAGACTTGGCAGCAGACCATGTGACGGTCTGCTATTTTTATTGCCCGAATTGGTTTCGGGAGAAAGGAACGCTATGGGTAGAAAGAAAAAAGAATGCAACATCAAAAGTGTCATGTATTCCTATGTGGGGACAGATGACCAGTTCGATCACTTCCTGAAAATGATGATCCACGACTATCTATCTGTGGATGATCCGTACACAAATCAGCCTGCTGATTCTGTTGGTAAGGTAGAAAATGAAGTGGCCTGATTTGTTTTGATAGCTATTCAAAAACTTGTGTGCTATGGTGTGTCGTGAATAATCGGCACACCATAGCGGAAAGGAACAATTATGAAAGTCTGGCTCTATTACCGCTTATCCAGAGATGAGGATGAGGAACTCAATTCACTGAACAACCAGAGAAAAATTATATACAACTTTGCCGTCAGCAATGGCCACGAGGTGGTTGGTGAATCCTTCGATGACAATGTCAGCGGTATGCACTTCAACCGTGAGGGCATCGACAAAATCTATGAAGTGGTCGAGGCAGGGATAATAGAAGCCATCATCGTCAAAGATCTGTCCCGCCTTGGCCGGCACCGGACACAGACCGCACTCTTCATTGACTACCTCCGTGAGCGCAATGTGCGGGTCCTGTCCGCAACGGAAAACATCGATACCTTTAACGAGAACGATGATCTCATCATTGGCTTCAAGGGACTGGTCAACGACTTCTACGCCCGTGATGGTAGCCGGCGTGTGCGAACCGGTTACCGGCAGAAGCAAAAGGAGGGCATTGTGACCATTCCGCCCTTCGGATATTTCAAGGACAAGAACACCAAGAAGGTCGTCGTTGTTGAGGAAGCCGCCGAAACTGTCCGCATGATTTTCTCCGCCTATATCGGCGGCAGCGGAATGAAAGCCATTGCCCGTACATTGAACGAGCAGAGAAGAAAAACGCCCGCGCTCATGCAGATGGAGCTGCTTAACAAGCGACTGCCCAACACGCAGGATGGGATACTCAAGAAATATCTGTGGGACGCGACGATGGTTGGTCGTATCCTTAAGGATGAGAGCTATACCGGCACACTGATCTGCCACAAAAGCGAGCGCAATAAAATCAATAAGACCTTCCGCTTCACCGACCCGGAGGAACAGTTTCGCCATGAAAACTATCTGCCGATGATCGTGACCCGTGAGACATGGGATCTGGCGCAGACGCTTCTGACAGAGCGCAAGGCAAAAAACACCCGGGCCGGCTCCAACAAGGGCATCCTTCGGTACGGAGGCCTGCTGCGCTGCCAGGACTGCGGCCGGACTTTCATTGGCAAGCGGATTAAGCTAAAGGATGGTGAACGGGTGATCTATGTCTGCGATACCTACCATCGGTATGGCAAGGAACATTGCTCCTCTCACATAGTGGATGAGGAAGCGTTGGATCGCCTGATCAGCGCGGAGCTCCTGCGGACAAAGAAACTGTACGAAGAAAACTGGTCAAGACTGGAGTGGTTCATTGAAAAATGGACACCCAAAGCCTCCATGGCCAGTGCCAAAATAAGCAAACTCCAAGAACACATTCTCATGCTGGAAGAGGAAGTGGAGGTGATCTTGATGGAACGCATCCGGGATAAGGCCAACGCGGAACGCTATGACCGAATGATCGCAAAGCGTGAGGAGCAGATTGCGGAGGCCAAAAAGCAGATCGAGGAACTGCAGAACATCTCAGAAATGCTTCGCAGCCGCCAGGCCAAGCTGAAGCGGGATATCAGCCTGATCGACGATATCCTCCGAGACGACAAGATGTCCGAGGCTCATCTGAAAATGCTGGTTGAAAAAATCCTTGTTCACGAGGAAGATGGCAAACTGGATTTAGAGATCCGGCTGAAAGCGCCCTTCCGGGATCACCTGGATATCTTCGAAAATGGGGAGCGAACGGATTCTATCCTCTCTGCAGAGTTCGATTATGACCGGCTGGGCGCAATCATTTATGGTGACTACTATGCGGGATAGGTGATAACAGATGCGGGTATGGATCTATGCGCGACTGTCAAACGATGATGACCAGGAGATGAACTCTCTCCTGAACCAGCAAGAGATCTGCCATGGCTTTGCCGGGCAGCATGGGTACACCATTGTGGGACAGTCTTCTGATGACAATGTGAGCGGCATGAAGTTCAACCGCCGTGGGCTGGACGAGCTCACGGCGGCTGTGGACGCTGATAAAATCGATGCTGTCATCGTAAAGGACTTGTCACGACTTGGCCGCCACAGGACCCAGACCGCACTGTTTATTGACTATCTAAGGGAACATCAGGTGCGGGTGATCTCCGCGACGGAAGGGATCGATACTTTCCGCGACGAGGATGATTTGGTGATCGGCATCCGTGGCCTGGTGAACGATTACTACGCCAGAGATATCAGCAAAAGAATCCGGGCCGGATATCGTCAGAAACAGCGGGAGGGCATTGTGATTACACCGCCCTTTGGCTATCGGAAAGATCGAAACACCAATACAATCGAACTTCACCCGGAGGCATCGGAAACCGTACAAATCATCTATTCTCTGTACTTACAGGGGCTTGGTCAAAAAGAAATTGCCCGCAGGCTCAATGCGCTGGGACGAAAGACACCGGCACAGTTGCGGGCGGAGCAATGCGGCCGAGAAGTCTGTGCGGCAAGCAAAACCAAGGATGGGCGCTATGTATGGACATATGCCAGCGTAAAAAATATCCTGGTGGAGGAGGCTTATACCGGGGTGCTGATCAATCACCGGTCGGAAACCAACAGCGGCAAGGCAAAGCGATTGGAGCAGGCGGAGTGGTACCGGCACGAAAACTTCTTTCCTGCTATTATTCAGCGTGACATTTGGGAGAAGATTCAGCAAAAACTGAAAGCGCAGGCTCGCCCGGCCAATGGAAACAAGGCGAAACACCGCTATGCTGGACTGATTCTCTGCAAAGAGTGCGGAAGCCCCTTTGTGCCGATGATCCGGTACTGGAACGGCAAGCGGCGTGTGGAGTATGTCTGCAAGGGCTACCACCGGAGCGGGAAAAGCTATTGCAGTTCTCACCGCATCCATGAGGAGGTGCTGGATGCAGCGGTGCAGGAGTTTGTCCAGAGCATGCGGGTCAGGATGGCTGAGGAGCAGAAGGAACTAAAGCAGAAGCAAAAAATGTGGGCGTTGAGGAAACCAATCCTCGACGCCCATATTTTTGCGTTAGAAAATAAGATTCAGAAAACAGAAGCGGAAATAGATACGATTATGATGCAGAAACTTTCAACATTATAGTTTGGACAGCACATTAGAGAGCTAACGCTGTTGAAGGTCTAACCGGTTTACCAGTCGGATTATACCGATCTTCTTTAAGATAAGTGATAGAATAGTAGTAATCATCTAAAGCGATGAATTTTCCGTTTTGCTCCGCATACTCTTTTAAATATCTATTGCAAGAGTTTTTCCAGGAATAGACCTCAATATTCCATCCCATAGCTTTAATTCTTTTTAGGTCAGTTAAAAATCCTTCGCCTAACTGTTTTCCTGCTCCATCACCGGTTAAAACAGCAATTGTGGAAGGCTGTTCGATATGATCAATAGCAGTTCGAAGCATCATAGTCTGCAACGACATATCAACGCTTTCCTGTTCTGTTCCCTCCGATGTTTTACTAAGCAACTGTAATTGAATGCCCATCTTTCTCAAATAATCCCACAAAGCATTGTTTGGGGGTGGAATACTACCAGATAAATAAACTGCGTCTATATCTCTATCCTTTTTAACGAGCGCAAACAGATTCGGGAAGTTCGTTCTAAATAGTTCCCTTAATTGATTAGGTTCCTTTTCGGCCATTGCATTTAAGCCAGAAATATGTATATTAGAGTTGTCCCAAAATATAAACATACAACAAACCTCCTCCATTATGGTACGGGTAGTGGGGGTCGAACCCACACGCCTTTCGGCACAGGAACCTAAATCCTGCACGTCTGCCAATTCCGTCATACCCGCATATTCAGTTTCCCTCTATTTTTACTCGGGGAGGGGATACCCGAGGCGGAGCGTTGCGCTTGATCCGCATCTATAAAAACAGGCCATGCCTGCTTTTACCTGATTGGTGGGGAATACTTCACTGAGGTGACAGCACCTAAAACCAGCGCGTCTGCCAATTCCGCCATATCCGCACAAGAAAAAATCCTCCATTTTCACCCGGGGAGGACACCCGAGGCGGGGCAAAACGCCTGATCCGCATGCATCCAAATGCAGCGAATGCATTGGATGTATGTTTACTATATCAGACCCGGCCGGTTTTGTCAATCAAAAGCCCGGCAGCTGCATTACGCTCCATCCGCTTACATGAAACAGCCCAAACCTGTGCATACTGAACCATAAGACTATTTTCAAAGGAGCGTTTCGTATGATTCACTGGGTCCGGCGCAGCCTGGCGGCCCTTGCGGCGGCTGGTGCGCTTTTTGCATGCGGGTGGGGATACTTGTATTGCCAGCTGCCCGATACCTTTTTGGTGGAGCAGGGGCAGACCTTGCGCATTGCTCAGCTGCCCTGGCTGCAGCCCATGCAGCAAAGTGGAGCTGCCCAGGCGGGGGCGGTGCCCGTGGGCGGCAGCTACAATGTAACGCTGAGCATACTGGGCCGCGTCCCGGTGAAGACCGTGCGTGCGGTGGCAGTGGATCAGCGGGCCGTGACCGTGTGCGGTACTCCATTCGGAATCAAAATGTTTGCGGAGGGGGCAACCATTGTTGGATTTACCGATATCCCGGCCCCGGGCGGCGGTGCGAACCCGGCAAAAAGTGCCGGACTGAAAATAGGAGACCGTATTCTGTCCATCGATGGTGCGGCGACCCACGATAATCAAGACGTAGCCGACGCTTTGCAGGAAGCCGCGGGTCGTCCGGTGGAGGTGATCTACCAGCGCAGTGGCCAGCAGCATACCGCCAGCCTGGAACCGGTGCGGGATGAGGAGAGCGGTTCCTGGCGGGCAGGCATGTGGGTGCGGGATTCCTCGGCAGGCATCGGTACGCTTACTTTTGTGGACAATTCCACCGGTATGTACGGCGGGTTGGGGCATCCGATCAGCGATGCGGATACCGGCCAGAGCATTGCCCTGCGCAGCGGTGAGATCGCCCCGGTGACCATTACCGGCTATGAAAAAGGTGAGGCGGGAGTGCCTGGCGAGCTGAAGGGGCGTTTTACCAGTCAGATTGCCATGGGGGACATCCTGGTCAATGGAGCCACTGGCGTTTATGGGCGCATTCGGGTGCTGTGCAGCGGGCAGGATATGATCGTGTCGCAGGCACAGGAGGTGCGCTGCGGCCCGGCCCATATCCTCACCACACTGGAGAGCACTACCCCGCAGTGGTACGATGTGCAGATCGAGCGTGTGTCCCTTGGGCAGGAAGACCCGAACCGGAATATGGTCATTCAGGTAACAGACCCGCAGCTGCTGAGCGCCACCGGCGGCATTGTGCAGGGAATGAGCGGCAGCCCCATCGAGCAGGATGGCAAGCTGGTAGGGGCGGTGACCCATGTGCTGGTGAACGACCCTACCCGCGGCTATGGTATCTTTGCACAGACCATGCTGGAAACGGCGGACGGTCTGGCACAGGCAAAACAGACAAGTTAAAGTGAATTTTATTGCCCCTGTGGTGCCTCACAGGGGCAACTTTTTCTTTTCTCCTTTGTAATTTATGATACAATAAAAATAAAGAGCCAGAATGTTTAGAACCTTGGCCACACACATAGGCGATAGGATAAATCGGAATTTAACAAAGGAAGGTGATCACATGGTGACTGCTATTTATTCTTTGTTGAAAGTCCATGGAGCAGAACTGTGGCTCTTGTTTTGGTTTGTTTGTGTTGCAGCATATTTGGGAATTGGTCTTTTATTTAAGCATAATCGCACCAAGTCAGGTATCAAGAATATGTTGATTGGCCTGATGATTGCAGAAGTAATTAACGATCTTATATGGGCGATTATCTATTACCATAACGGCACATATTTGGACTATGGTATTGGTGCAGTATATGGCCTGCCTTTATGGATACTTATTTTGACGGTAACATTGATTGTTTTTACGGCAAAAAGCAGAAATTTCCAAAGATAAACTGGTTTCAGTTTGAGGAGTGAACTGGTGTATGAAACATTTCAAAACTATTAGGATAATTGCGGCAATTGTGTTTTTGATTTCGCTATTTTGTACTGTTGATTTAGGCCTGAGTTTGCTCTTCAACACGGGAGCAGTCTATCATGATGGATATGCAGCACATAGCCTTCTTCATGCTGTGTTTGGTATCTTTGGGGATGGTGTGTGGACATTTGATATGTTCTTTGGAAAATTTGAAACATCCGCATGGATAACATATGCTCTGTTGGTAGTAAATGTTGTCTTGCTCTTCTGCAAAGGCGAAAGAAAATAAATTCCGGTTTGCTTTGAAAAATCCAAATTAGATACTTCCGGGCCTGCAGCAATTTGCAGGTCCGGTTTTGTATCCCGAAATAATTGTAATCACTGGTGAGCGGCAGCCCCATCGAGCAGGATGGCAAACTGGTAGGGGCGGTGACCCATGTACTGGTGAACGATCCCATCCGCGGCTACGGCATCTTTGCATAGACCATGCTGGAAACGGCGGACAGCTTTGCTCCGATGAAAACAGACGGATAAAACCGGCAGCCGGGCGGGCTGCCTTACATAACTGTGAAACCAGTGCTGACAACAGCAGAAAAGGAGAGTATTATAATAGTAAAGAATTTTCGTCTGAATCCGAAAAGGAGTGAGCAGAATGAAGAAAAGTATGCTGGTTTTGCTAACGCTTGTTCCGGTTGCAGTTGGGCTTGTTGTGAATTTTACCCTGTTTGTGCCTGTGGTCGGCTCGCTTCTCTTTTTCCTGCTGCCTCTGGCCACAACGATATTCTGGTTTTATCTTGGAAGCCAGTATGCATGTTCCGGATGGAATGCGCCTTGCTCAATTCTCATCGGGAATGCGGTGGGAATCCTGTCGCTTGCGGTGTATGTGTGGCAGTGTGTCCTTCTGACAGATGAAAACGTCAATTTATTTTTGGCGGCTGCGTCGCAGATGTTTTCCGCAGCTACGCCCACGTATCTTTTTGGAAGACTGGCGATGCTGTTTGAAGCCCAGCTCAATTATATTGGCGAGGCGACCGCATTGGCGCTGCAGGTGATTGCGGTCCTCTATATGATCGTAATTTTTGGATGCGGCTATGCCTGGGGAAGAGAACCGCCTTCCGTTCGCAGTCTGCCTGAGGGGACGGCTGTAAAGCGAGGTATGGGGTATGGATGAACTGAAAATACGCATGGAAAGACACCGGCGTGCGATTTGTATATTTGTTTTCGCTTTTATGGTGTTTATCAACTGCTGCGGCTTTCCGCTGTATAACCTGAATAAGGAGTGGCCGCTGACGCTTGTGGCATTGAACCTCTATACGGCGGTTGCTTCCGCGGCAATACTGGGGCGAATGCTGCGGTGGCTTTTTGGGAAAACAAAGGCGTGGTTGATGACTCTGGCAACCGTGGCGTTCTCCTGTGTGGGATTGGCTTGCCGTTTTCTGCTGGAGTGTGGAGAGGTGTCCAATACTTATAATTTTACCCTGCCAAATGTTGTACTGCATGTGGCGGTGTTTTCGGTGTTGGTCTTTGTCTTCTGGGCAGCCCGGGAAAAAGAGCAATGAGATACAATCAAAAACGATAGAAGCGCAGCTCTGAGCCTTTGTGTGCAGGGCTGCGCTTTCTGTTTCCAAGGCAAGAGGGAAGGAAACAAAGCGCGGTCTGGGTCCAATTGGAAGTTGGTTTCCAATTCCAAAAAGCTCTACTGCTGTCGAACGAAAAAGAAAACCGGCAGTTTTGCACGAGTCGGGTCATAGGGAAGAATAACATCAGGAAAATATTTCCAAAAATATGGTAAAACCTGGAATTTGCTATTGCAATAGATGGAAATATATGGTAAAATTTCCATTGTTAAAACAACACAGCGAAACCACCCGCAAAACGGATGTAAAAACAGGAGGAAATAGCAATGGAAACCATGAAATTCTTGATGACTGATCTGGGCGAAGCGGCCACTGCCGCCTGCGTGGCCGCATTGGAAGGCCGCGGCATGGAGGTCGTCGTCTGCCCCAAGGACGGCGCGCAGGTGCTGGAGAAAATGCTGGAATACCGGCCCCGTGCGGTTCTTTTGGAGGTGTTCATGCCCGGGCTGGATGCACTGGCGGTGAAGCAGCGCTATGAAGCGCAGGGAGGCAGCGCCGTTTTCTTTGCCACCGGGCCTTTTCAGAATGAGGAAGCGGAACAGGAGCTGCTGGAAAGCGGATTTGCCTTCTATTATGTGCGGCCCTTCGATGAGCAGATCCTGGCAAGCCGGGCGCTGAAGGCTCTGGGCAAGGCGCCGGTACACCGGCAGATCGGCACCGGCAATGACGAGGTGCGGGTCAGCGAGATCCTGCATCAGATCGGAGTTCCCGCCCACATCAAGGGTTACCAGTTTTTGCGGGACGCCATCCTGCTGACCATGGAGGATCAGGATTACATCAACGCGGTGACCAAGCGGCTGTATCCGGAGATCGCCAAACAGAACGGCACCACTGCCAGCCGGGTGGAACGAGCCATTCGCCACGCCATCGAGGTTGCCTGGGATCGGGGTGATGTGGATACACTGAACAGCTACTTTGGCTACACCATCCACAATCTGCGGGGCAAGCCCACCAACTCGGAGTTTGTTGCCATGATCAGCGACCGGATGCGCCTGGACAAAAAGCAGCGTCAGGCCTGAGTACGCAAAAAGACGGGGGAGAGAACGGGCCGTTTCGGCATATGGTGCCGGAGCGGCCTGTTTTTTGTGCGCGGGTGGTGTGCAGCCGGTGGATTTTTAGAGCGGGATACGGTATAATGGATCTTGTTATAAACAATGAAAGCGGAACGCTTTGCAGGGCGGGCGATTCCGCGCCAGGAGGCACCAAGCATGAACAAAACCGTTACCGCTGTGATCGTGGCCGCCGGTTCTTCCCGCCGGATGGGCTTTGATAAACTTTCCTGCCGTATTTCCGGCGGCACTGTGCTGGAAATGAGCCTGCGGGCCTTCGACCGGCACCCGCTGGTGAAGGACATCGTGCTGGTGACCGGCGAAAATGAGGGCCCCGCTCGTGCGGCGGCAGCTGCCTGTGAAAAGCCGGTGATTCTGGTGCGCGGTGGAGCCACCCGGGCGATCAGCGTGCGCAACGGTGTGAGCGCGGCCAGCGGTGAGCTGGTGGCCATCCACGACGCCGCCCGTCCCTTTGTAAGCGCGGCGGTGATCACCCAGGCACTGGAGGCAGCGGCAAGCACCGGCGCAGCTGCCCCGGCAGTACCGGTAAAAGACACCATCAAGCAGACGGAGAACGGTCAGGTAAAGGGCACCCCGCCCCGCGAGAGTCTGTTCGCAGTGCAGACGCCTCAGTGCTTTGACCGGGCGCTGTATCTGGAATTGCTGGCTCATGCAGCGGACGATTCCATCACCGATGACTGCCAGCTGTTCGAGCAGGCGGGAAAAACGGTGGTGCTGACCGCGGGCGATTATGCCAACTATAAAATCACTACACCCGAGGACCTGAAAGGAGAGACAAGCATGCGCATTGGCCATGGATATGATGTACATAAGCTGGTGGAGGGCCGCCGACTGATCCTGGGCGGGGTGGACATCCCCTACGAGAAGGGGCTGCTGGGCCACTCTGACGCGGACGTATTGGCCCATGCGGTGATGGACGCAGTGCTGGGCGCTGCCGCTCTGGGCGACATCGGCAAGCATTTCCCGGATACCGACCCCGCGTATAAGGGGGCGGACAGCCTGGAGCTGGCCCGTCATGTGGCCCGACTGATGGCCGAGCAGGGCTGGAAGATCGAAAACATCGACTCCACCATCCTGTGCCAGGCGCCCAAGCTGGCGCCGCATATTCCCACCATGCGCCGGAACCTGGCCGAGGCCTTCGGTATTTCGGAGGAGCAGGTGAGCGTCAAGGCCACCACGGAGGAAAAGCTTGGCTTTACCGGTGCAGGCGAAGGCATTGCAGTGCATGCGGTGGCGCTGATTACCCGCTGACCGGCAGACCCAAAAAAAGGTTTTCAAGCCTGCGGGCGTGTGCTATACTAACAATGGTAACATGCGCAGATGCGGCGCGCTGCCCGGCGGTTCTGGCCGGGGTGCGCCGAGCGCCGAATCACATGGAGTTTTGAAACACTGCGCCGCCGGATCAAACGGACCGGACCGGCGCAAACAGGAGGTTTTTTTGTGGCGAATGGGTTTGAGATCAGCCAGTTTGTGGGCAATTTGATGTCCATCTGGCTGCAGCCGCAGAATATTCTGGATATTGCCATCGTCGCCTTCGTGATTTACGAGCTGCTGGCAGTGATCCGCAAGACCAGGGCCGCGCAGCTGGCCAAGGGCGCGATCGTTGTGGTCGCGGTGTATGCGCTGGCGTATATCTTCGGGCTGCGCACCGTGATGTGGGTCATGAACGGCGTGCTGCAGGTCGGTATCCTGGCGCTGGTGGTACTGTTCCAGCCGGAGCTTCGCCGGGCGCTGGAGCAGATGGGCCGCACGGATAAATGGGCGTCCAAGCTGCTGCGCAGCCGTCGGATGGACCCGGGCCTGCGCGCCCAGTGGCAGAACGCCTGCCTGGCCATCTGCGACGCCGCGGAGCAGTTGTCCGACACCAACACCGGCGCGCTGATCGTGCTGGAGCGCAACACCAACCTGTCCGAGATCATCCGCACCGGCACCCCGCTGAACGGCGACGTGAACCGGGAGATGCTGGGCACCATCTTTTACGAAGGTACCCCCTTGCACGACGGTGCCGTGGTGGTGCGCGACGGTATGCTGAAGGCGGCGGGCTGCGTGCTGCCGCTGTCGGATAATCTGGAGATCGGCAAGGACATGGGCACCCGTCACCGGGCGGCGCTGGGTATGAGCGAAAATTCCGACGCCGTGGTGGTGGTGGTCAGTGAAGAGACCGGCATCATCTCGCTGGCAAAGAACGGCGTGCTGATCCGCCGGCTGGACCGTCAGAATCTGTTCAATCTGCTGCAGGAGGAGCTGGTTCCTCCCGAACAGCAGGAAACTCCTAAAAAATCTTCTTTCTGGAGAAAAAAGAATGAAAAAGGACAAAGATAAATCTCTGCTGGACGACCGGCGCTTTTCCGTCGCGCTGTCCATCCTGCTGGCGGTGGCGATGTGGATGGTGGTCACCATGGTGATCAACCCCAATTCCACCTTCACCCTTTACAATGTGCCGGTGGACTTTACCTACAATTCCACAAGCTATACCAGCAAAGGCCTGGATATTGTGAACAACCCGGAAAAAAGCGTTTCCCTGAAGCTGGAGGGCAACGGCTATGACCTGAGCGGGCTGAAGGCCGAGGACTTCGTGGTCTACCCGGACTATTCTTCGGTGAACGGCCCCGGCGAGGTGACCCTGCCCCTGCGCGTGCTGGTGCGGGACAGTGCCAGCCAGGTGAAGGCTACCGTGAATAAGGACGAACGGGTCAGCGTGGTGTTCGATTCCGTGGAGGAGAAGACCTTCACCGTGCAGGTGCAGGCCAGCGATCTGACTATCGCCGAGGGCTATATCCTGCAGGGCACCGTGGCGTCCCCCAGTTCGGTGACCGTGAACGGTCCCGCCAGCGAGGTGGACAGCATCGACCGGATCGTGGCCCGGGTGGAGCCCAGCTCCGATTTGGAGAACATGTCGGAAAGCAAGATCAAAACGGTCACGCTGGAAGCCCAGGACGCCCAGGGTCAGCCCCTGAGCCTGCAGTACACCACCATGGACACCACGGTGGTGGATGTGACCATCAATATCTATCAGACCAAGGAGCTGCCCCTGGCGGTGAACTTCATCAACGTGCCGGAGGGCTTCGACCTGAACACCCTGAACTATACCCTGTCGCAGGAGACCATGGTGGTGAGCGGCCGCCCCGAGACGCTGGAAAGCCTCACCGAGCTGGCGGTAAGCGACTTTGACCTGTCCACCTTCGAGCTGGATAAGTCCTATAGCCTGACCGTGAACCTGCCCAAGGGCGTGGAAAGCAAGAACAATGTGAAGACCATCACCCTGAGCTTCGACACCACCGGCCTTGCAAGCCGTACACTGAACGTGGCGAACATCCGCACCATCAATCAGCCGGACGGCTACACGGTAACGGTGAACGACACCAAGGTGTCCAACGTAACGCTGATCGGCCCCGAGGACGAGCTGGAGGAACTGTCCCCCAGCAGCGTGGTGGCCACAGTGGATATGAGCCAGAGTCAGGTGGTCGAAGGCACGGAGAACCTTTCGGCCTCCATATCGGTACCCTCTTCCAGCACCATTTTCGCAGTGGGCAGCTATTCGGTAGAGTGTTCCATCACAGTAAATTCCGGGAGCTGATCAGAAAAGATGCTGTTGATTCGAGGGCTTCGGGTGGGGCTGAACGTGCCCCAGCCCGAGCAGCAGGCCAAAGCCATGGCCTTGAAAACCCTGCGCCTGCCTGAAAGCCAGGTGGCCAGCGCGGGGGTGGCAAAGCTTTCGGTGGATGCCCGGCACGGCAAGCCCGTGCTGGTGTATACCATCGCCATCACCTTGAAAAACGAGGGTGCGGAACCGGCCTTGGCCGGGGCCGCGCCCTGCGTTGCTATATCCAAGCAGGTGGCATTCCGGCCTGAAATCGCCAAAACGCCATTGGGCGGCCGCCCTGTGGTGTGCGGCCTCGGTCCGGCAGGCCTGTTCGCCGCGCTGGCACTGGCCCGGGCGGGGTACCGGCCCATCGTGCTGGAGCGTGGTCCGGCTTTGGAGGAGCGGGTCAAGGCAGTGGAGCACTTTTTCGCCACCGGCCAGCTGGACCCCAACGCCAACATCCAGTTTGGCGAGGGCGGCGCGGGCACCTTTTCCGACGGTAAGCTCACCACCCGCATCAACGACGAGCTGTGCGGTTTTGTGACCCAGACCCTGCTGCGCCACGGCGCACCGGCCGAGATCGCCTACCGGCAGAAGCCCCATGTGGGCACCGATCTGCTGCGGGGTGTGATCCAGTCCATCCGGGGCGAGATCCAGCAGCTGGGCGGCGAGGTGCGCTTCAACACCCGCCTCACCGGACTGATCCGGGAAAACGGAAAGCTCTGCGGCGTGCAGACCACCGGGGGAGATATTTCCACCCCGGCGCTGATTCTGGCCGTGGGCCACTCGGCGCGGGATACCTTTGAAATGCTGCAAAACGAGGAATTGCCCCTTGTCTGCAAGCCCTTCTCGGTGGGCTTCCGTGCGGAGCATCTGCAAACCGAGATCGAAAAAAGTCTTTACCACCAGGCGGCGGGCCATCCGGCTCTGCCCCGAGGGGAGTACCAGCTCAGCCAGCACGTGGGGGAGCGCTGCGTTTACACCTTCTGCATGTGTCCCGGCGGTCAGGTGGTTGCCTCGGCCAGCGAGGAGGGCGGCGCGCTCACCAATGGTATGAGCTACCACGCCCGGGCAGGCAAAAACGCCAACGCGGCAGTGGTGGTCAGCGTGGACGGCCGGGACTTTGACCAGGACCCGGTCAAGGCCATTGCCTTCCAGCGGCAGCTGGAGCAGGCGGCCTATGCGGCGGGCGGCGGCGGTTATGTGGCCCCCGCGGAGACCGTGCAGAGCTTTTTGCAGGGCAAGGGCCGTCTGGACTTGGGCAGGGTAGAGCCCACCTACGACCGGGGCGTGCGCGCCTACGATCTGGGCAGCCTGCTGCCCGAAAAGCTGGCCGGAACGCTGCGCACCGGCCTTTCCGCCTTTGAGCGCAAGCTGCGGGGCTATACCGCGGCAGACGCAGTGCTCACCGGCCTGGAAACCCGCACCTCCAGCCCGGTGCGGCTGGAGCGGGGGGAGGACCTGCAATGTACCGCGCTGCCGGGGCTGTACCCCTGCGGTGAGGGTGCGGGTTATGCGGGCGGCATTGTGAGCGCCGCGGTGGACGGCCTGCGTTGCGCCCGGGCACTGATGGCTCTTGGCGGTCCGCAGGAATGACGTAAACTGGGGCTTTTCGGGCACTGCCCGGCAGGCCGGAACGATAAAACGGAATGGATGGGGAAGAGAAGATGGCAGAGAAACGACCGTATGAATACGATGCCTGGGGCCGGCAGGGCCAGCAGCGCCGCAGCCAGACCGGCGGCCGCGCTCCCGGCGGTCAGGACCCCTGGGATGAGGTGTGCCGCAGCATGAATGAGCTGGGGGCCACCGTGGCCACTGAGGTGGGCCGTGGTTTGAAAGAGGGCTGGGATCAGGTGCAGAAGAGCCTGAACGAAGCTCAGGCAGCGGGCAAGCAGGGCCAGCAGCCTCCGCAGCCCGTGCGGCCCTCCACTACCGGTACGCCCCGTTATACCGCACCGCAGACTCATGCCGCTTCGAACCGGGCAGTTGTCCGGATGGATCAGGCAGCGGATCGGCTGGGTGAAACGCTGGCCAATGGCCTATGCATGATGGGGGGCACTATTGCGGTGGGCTGCGCCGTGGTGCTGGGTTTGTTCAGCATACTGATCTTTGTGGCAGGACTTATGTATGGCATTCCTGAAGTTTTTGCAACAGATGTCGTGCTCAGCTTCATCTCACTGGGACTCTGCGTTGCTGTTTCTCTGGGTGCTCGCTGGCTGTTTTTGCAGCCGGGGCGGCGCTTCCGCCGCAAGCGCTACCTGATGGGGATGGGCCAGCAGACCAACGTTCCGCTGACCCGGCTCAGCGAGGTGGTGCAGCGTCCGGTCCCCTTTGTAAAAAAAGACCTGACTCTGATGATCCGCAAGGGCTGGCTGCCCAACGCTTATTTGGATGAGGAAGAGGGCCGGTTTTTCCTGAACGCAGCGGAATACCGGGAGCTGCAGCGCGCCCAGGAAGAGGAGCGCCGTGCCCAGGAGACCCGCCGTCAGCAGGAAGAGGCTGACCCGGCAGGCGCCGAGCTGAGGGCGACTCTGGAGCAGGGTGCCCAGTTCCTGAAGGTACTGGGCGAGCATGCGGCCGCCGCAGCGGACGAGCCGGACCTGCAGCAGGAGCTGGTGCGCATGCAGACCCAGGCCGGTGAGATTCTGGATTGGGTGGAGGACCACCCGAACAGCGCCGGAAAGGTGCGCCGTCTGGTGCGGTACTATATGCCCACTACTCTGAAGCTGCTGAAAACCTACGATGATGTGAAGGACCAGAAGGGCGATGTGGCAGGAAACATCAAGCTGGAGATCACCGGCATCCTGCACACGGTGAACCGCGCCTTCGAGAACCTGCGCGACGATCTGCTCAGCGACGCCGCGCTGGATGTATCCACCGAGATCAGCGCCATGCAGGCCATGCTGGCCCAGGACGGTCTTTCGGCGGACGATACTTTCTATTCAAAGGAGCAAAGCAATCAATGACCTATCGAGCCTGGCAAGTCAAGCAGCCCGATGAGCAGGCCGCCGCACGGCTGGCAAACGCCATCGGCGCGCCGCTGCTTCTGGCGCGTATCCTGGTGGCCCGGGGCATGAGCAGCCCCGAGCAGGCCATGGAATTTCTGGAGCAGGACGCTCCCCTGTCCGACCCGTTTCTGATGCAGGATATGGACAAAGCAGTCCAGCGGATCTTACAGGCGGTGGACGAAGAGCAGCCCATTGTGATCTTCGGCGATTACGATGTGGACGGCGTGACTGCCACCGCCCTTTTATATTCCCATCTGCGGGGCATGGGCGCCAATGTGCGCTGCAAGCTGCCCAGCCGCGAAGAGGATGGCTACGGCTTGACCAACGCCATCGTGGAGCAGCTGGCCGAAAAAGGCTATAAGCTTATTATTACGGTGGATAACGGCATCACCGCCGTCCAGGAGGCCCGGCGGGCCAAAGAGCTGGGCGTGGACCTGGTAATCACCGACCACCACCTGCCCGGCGAAACCCTGCCGGAAGCGGTGGCGGTGGTGGACCCCGCCCGGGCGGATGATACAAGCCCCTGCAAGACCCTTTCCGGTGCGGGTGTGGCCTTCAAGCTGTGCGCCGCGCTGGATGGCTGCGAGCCGGAACTGCTGCTGGATTTCTGCGGCGATCTGGCGGCCATTGGCACCGTGGCGGACGTGATGGTGCTGCAGGGAGAGAACCGAACCATTGTAAAACATGGCCTTTATGCGCTGCAAAACAGCGAACGTCCCGGCCTTCTGGCATTGCTGGAAGCCTGCGGCCTGGGCGACAAGCCCGTGACCAGCGAGAGCATCAGTTTTGCCATTGCGCCCCGGCTGAATGCTGCCGGACGGATGGATTCCGCGGTGAGTGCGCTGCAGCTGCTGTTGTGTGAGGATGAAGGCCGCGCCCAACAGCTCACCGACCAGCTGGTGGCCAGCAACGTTGCCCGGCAGGAGGCCGAGCAGCGCATCATGGCCGAAGCCGAAGCCCAGCTGGCGGCGGACCCTGCCCGTCAGAACGACCGGGTGATTCTGGTCTGGGGCCAGGATTACCACCCCGGAGTGATCGGCATTGTGGCCAGCCGTCTGGTGGAGCATTACGGCAAGCCGGTGATCGTGATCAGTGTGCAGGAGGGCGAGGGCAAGGGCTCCGGCCGCAGTGTGCCCGGCTTCAATCTGCACAAGGCCATCAGCGCCTGCGGCGAGTTGCTGCTGCGGTTTGGCGGCCATGCACTGGCTGCGGGTCTCTCGGTGAAGGAAGAGAATATCCCGGCGCTGCGCAAGGCGCTGAACGAGTTTGCCGCCCGGGAATACCCGGTGCTGGAAAGCCCGCCTCTGGAGCTGGACGTGACCGTTCGGCTGGACACACTGACTGTGCAGGAGGTGGAGGGCCTGGACTATCTGGCCCCCTGCGGCAACGGAAATCCCGCGCCCCTGTTCCTTCTGGAAAACGCGCTGATCGAGGGCGTTTATCCGGTGAGCGATGGGCGGCACTGTCGCCTGCGGCTGCGCCAGGGCGGAGGTTGCCTGTACGCCGCTTATTTCGGTGTGAGCGTGGCCCAGCTGCCCTATCAGACCGGTGACCGGGTGGATGCCGCCATCACTCTGTCCATCTATCAAGGCAAGAATGGGCCCCAGCTGTCCGGCCGTATACGGGAGCTGCGCCCCGCGGGCCTGCCTGCCCAGACTGCCCGGCAGGCGGCGCTTTTCGACGCCTTTTTACACGGCAGCAAGCTGCCGGACCGGCAGCGGCAGGAGCTGCTGCCCCAGCGCGCCCTGATCGTGACGCTTTACCGCATGATCCAGAAGGGTGAGGTGTGGGCGCAGGACCTGCAGCCGGTTTTCGCAAAGCTCGGCCCGGAGAATACCGGGCGGATTCTGGCGGGTTTGACCGCCCTGACCCAGCTGGGCCTCGTGGAGATCTGCGAGACCGGCGGGGCCAAAAAGTATGCGCCGGTACCGGTGGCCCAGAAACAGGACCTGTTCTCGGCCCCGATACTCAAGGCACTGGAGGCATGATCCATGGCTGGATATGTAGTATACGATGATTTGAAGCAAATGGTCCTGGAATCGGGCCGCCCCTACGATATGGAGATGCTGGACAAAGCGTACCAGCTGGCGGCCCGGGCCCACGACGGCCAGTTCCGCCGCTCCGGCGAGCCCTATATCTGCCACCCGCTGCATGTTGCCATGCTGCTGGTGGACCTGGGTATGGACACCGAGAGCCTGGCCGCTGCCCTGATGCACGACGTGGTGGAGGATACCTCCGTCACGCTGGATGAGCTGGAAAGCCAGTTTGGCGCGGACGTGGCCCACATGGTGGACGGCGTGACCAAGCTGACCAAGATCAAGTTCTCCTCGGTGGAGGAGCAGCAGGCCGAGAACCTGCGCAAGATGCTCATGGCCATGAGCCAGGACGTTCGGGTCATGATTATCAAGCTGTGCGACCGGCTGCACAATATGCGCACCGGCGACGCCTGGCCCGAGCAGAAACGGCGGGACAAAGCCCTGGAGACCATGGAGGTCTACGCGCCCATTGCCCACCGTCTGGGCATCAGCAACATCAAGGAAGAGCTGGAGGACCGCAGCCTGCGTTATCTGGACCCGGTGGGCTACCAGAACATCAAGGACCTGCTGGCGGAAAACGGCGGCCGGGAATTCGTAACGAACATTGCCGAGGTCATCCGGGAACGGCTGGCCGAAAACGGCATGCCGGAAGCCATCATGAAAAGCCGGGTCAAGAGCGTCTACGGCATCTACCGCAAGATGTTCATGCAGAACCGGGACTTTGAAGAGATCTACGATGTATACGCGGTGCGCATCATCCTGGACACGGTGGCCGAGTGCTACAATGCTTTGGGTGTAATCCACGACATGTACCACCCGCTGCCCAACCGGTTCAAGGACTATATCTCCACCCCCAAGCCCAACGGCTACCAGTCTCTGCACACCACCGTCATCGGCCATGAGGGCATTCCCTTCGAGGTGCAGATTCGCACTCGCGAGATGGATCAGATGGCGGAATACGGCGTGGCGGCTCACTGGAAATACAAGGCCGGCATCCAGAGCGGTGGCAGCGACCGTCTGGAGGAGCGCCTGGCCTGGGTACGCCAGCTGCTGGAAAGTCAGCGGGAGAACGAGGACGCGGGCAGCCTGCTGCAGGACATCAAGGGCGACCTGCTGCCTGAAGAGGTGTTTGCCTTTACGCCCAAGGGCGATGTGATCAATCTGCCCGCCGGCGCCACCGCCATCGACTTTGCCTACGCCATCCATTCGGCGGTGGGTAACCGGATGATCGGCGCCAAGGTGAACAGCCGTATCGTGCCCATCGACCACAAGGTGGTCACCGGCGAGATCATCGAGATCATCACCGGCCCGGCGGACAAGGGCCCCAGCCGTGACTGGCTCAAGATCGTGACCACCAGCGAGGCCCGGAACAAGATCCGCAACTGGTTCAAGAAGGAGCGCCGGGAGGAAAACATTCAGGAAGGCCGCGCCGCCCTGGAACGGGAGATGCGCCGCAACCTGATCACCGTCCCGGACGACAAGTGGGATGAATTCATGGCCGAGATCGCCCGCCGCCAGCGGCTGAACAGCGCCGATGAAATGTATGCGGCGCTGGGCTACGGCGGCCTGCAGATCAGCCGTCTGATGGGCAAGATCAAGGACGAATACGGCAAGCTGAAGGCGGGCGACGAGAAGGCCGCCAACCAGATGGCCGATATCCCTCTGAAGAAGTACAAGGGCAGCGACGGCGTTGTGGTGGAAGGCATCGACAACTGCCCGGTGAAGTTCGCCAAATGCTGCAGCCCCCTGCCCGGCGACGAGATCGTGGGCTTCATCACCCGCGGCTTCGGCGTATCCATCCACAAAAAGGACTGCCAGAATGCCCAGGCCAGCATGAATGACCCGGAGAACCGGGGCCGCTGGGTCCGCGCTTACTGGGAGGACACCAAGCAGGAGAACTACAAGGCCACCCTGGAACTCACCGCCATGGACCGCAGCGGTCTGGTGGGCGATGTGGCCATGGCCCTGACCGAGCTGCGGGTGCCGGTGTATGCCATGAGCGCCCGCGCGGTGGACAATGGCCGCGCTTCCATGTCGCTCACCATCGGCATCGCCAGCACCGAGCATCTGAACAGCGTGCTGGCCAAGCTGCGCCGGGTGAAGGACGTGGTCAGTGTGATGCGCGTATAAATATCTCAAGAACAAGGAGAAAACCAATGCGAGCTGTAATACAGCGTGTGACCAGCGCCAGCGTGGTGGTGGACGGGGGTGCGCCCCGGCCCATCGGCCCCGGACTGGTGATTCTGCTGGGCGTGAAGAATACCGACACCCTGGCCATCGTGCCCAAGCTGGCGGAAAAGTGTGCCCATCTGCGCATCTTTTCCGACGAGGCGGGCAAATTGAACAAGAGCGCCGTGGAGCTGGGCTATTCCGCCCTGGTGGTGAGCAATTTCACCCTCTATGCGGACACGAAAAAGGGCAAGCGGCCCAGTTTTATTGCCGCCGCCAAGCCCCCGCTCTCGGTGCAGGCCTATGAGCTGTTCCTGGAGAAGATGAACGAGCAGGGCCTGAAAGAGGTGCAGCACGGCGAATTCGGCGCCGACATGCAGCTGAGCCTGACCAACGACGGCCCGGTGACCATTGTGATCGATACCGACGAGTGGTAAACGATTTTCCGAACAAGAAGGAGACCCCATGAACGTATATCATCTGCGGGGCCCCGCGCCCTATTATACCAACAGCTTTGTGATCGTCACCGACCAGGGCAACGCCGTGGCGGTGGACCCGGCCCCGGCGGCGGACGAGATCGACCGCCTGCTGGCCGAGAAGAACGCGAAGCTGACCCGTATCTTCCTGACCCATGGCCACTTCGACCATGTGTACAGCGTGGAGGAGCTGCGCCGCCGCTGGAACTGCCCGGTCTGGCTGGACCCCGCCGACGCGAAGGGGAACGAGATGTATCCGGTGGCCAAAAGCGACGCCTGCTATGAGGACGGTGTTCCCATTCAGGTGGATGAAGCGGAGTTCACCCCCTGGCACACCCCCGGCCACACCGCCGGTTCCTGGATCATCGAGTGCGTGGGCCTGCTCTTTGCGGGCGATACTCTTTTTGCCGGCGGCGTGGGGCGCACCGATCTGGAGGGCGGCAGCCCTGCCGACCAGCGGGCCAGCCTGAAAAAAATCAAGGCGCTGCCCCTGGAGGATGACACCACGGTGCTGCCCGGCCACGGCGATTTTACCACCCTGGGCCAGGAAAAAGCCGAAAATCCCTATCTGATGTTTGTTTAAAGCAAGACGAGGAGCATTTATGCTGATTCATATCAAGGGCGGCGTCTCCGGCTACGAGCCAGAGAACATTGCCCGTATGTTTTTCCCCGGCGCCAGCCTGACCGCCAAATATGTCCGCGGCGAGGGTCTGGTCTTTGCCGCTGCGGGCCGCTGCCGTCTGGCGGCGGGCGTCCGGCGGGGCGGCAAGTGCCTGGTGCGCACCGCGCCGCTGCCGCAGGAGGGCGAAAGCGTGGAGTTTGCCCTGTGCAGCCTTCTGTATGAGCTGCTGGGCCAGGCCACCGGCCTGCGTATGCCCTGGGGCAAGCTCACCGGCGTGCGCCCGGTACGCATTATCCACGACAAGCGGGCCGCGGGTTGGTCGGAAGAGGCCATCCGGGACCTGTTTGTGGACCGCTACGACTGCACCCCTGAGCGCTTTTCTCTGGCGCTGCAGATCGCGGACCTGCAAAAGCCCATCATTGCCGGTTGTCAGCCGCTGGACTACAGCCTGTACATCGGCATCCCGTTCTGCCCGTCCCGGTGCAGCTATTGCAGTTTTGTGTCCCGTACCATCGGCCGGGACCAGAAGCTGGTGCAGCCCTATGTGGATAAGCTGTGCGAGGAAGTGCGGGAGATGAAGCGGCAGGCCGAGCACTGCGGGCTGAACCTGAAAACCATCTACATCGGCGGCGGTACCCCCACCAGCCTTTCGGCGGACCAGCTGCGCCAGCTGATGGGCACTGTGCGGGAGTGCTTTGATCTTTCCCGGTTGGAGGAGTACACCGTAGAGGCTGGCCGTCCCGACTGCACCGACGCGGAGAAGCTGGCGGTCATCAAGGAATACGGCGCAAGCCGCATCTCCATCAATCCTCAGACCTTCAACGACCAGGTGCTGGCCAACATCGGCCGCAAGCATTCCGCCGCAGACATCCTGCGGTGCTTTGGCGAAGCGCGGCAGGTCGGTCATGGCAATATTAACATGGACCTGATTGCAGGCCTTCCCGGCGACACGGTGGAGAGCTTTGCCGCCAGTCTGGACCAGGCCATTGCCCTGGACCCGGAGAACATCACGGTGCATACCCTTACCCTGAAACGGGCGTCCAATCTGGTGATCGAAAACCGGGATGCGGCCTACGCCGACGTGGCCGCTATGGTGGAGCTGGCAAACCAGCGCCTGGCGGATGCGGGCTACCGGCCGTACTATCTCTACCGGCAGAAGAATACCCTGAAAAACCTGGAAAACACCGGCTGGTGTAAACCCGGCTATGAGGGGTACTATAATATTTATATCATGGAGGAGATCCACTCCATCCTGTCCGCCGGTGCGGGCGGCAGCACCAAGCTGTGCCAGCCGGGCGGCAGCCGCATCGAGCGGATCTTCAACTACAAATACCCGGCGGAATACATCGACGGTTTCGACGAGATGCTCCGCCGCAAAGAGGGAGTGAGTGCATTCTATGCCCGCTATCTGGATTCCGAAACGACTGGTTGAGGTCAGTCTGATCAATACCGCCGCCGAAAGCGCGGCCAGCTTTGCCCGCCACTGCGAGCATGAATATGAGGGCAGGGTGCACGCCGCTGCCAGCGAGGTGCTGGCCAGCGGCTGCTCGGTGGTCATGCTCACCGGCCCCTCCGCCTCCGGCAAAACCACCACGGCTCACAAGCTGGCCGAGGCGCTGCGGCTGCGCGGCGTGGCGGCCCAGGTGGTAAGCCTGGACAATTTTTATAAAAACCTGAACGAGTATCCTCGTCTGCCGGACGGCACCAAGGATTACGAGAACATCACCGCCCTGGATGTGGATGAGATTCAGCGCTGTTTGAACGAGCTGATCACCACCGGCCGCACCGAGCTGCCGGAGTTCGACTTCCTTACCGAGAACCGGAAGCCGGAAAAAATTCCCCTGGAGCTGAAGGGCGGGGTGTGCATCGTGGAGGGCATCCACGCGCTGAATCCCCAGCTCACCGACAGCCTTCCCCGCAATCAGGTGTATAAGGTGTACGCGGGCCTGCGGGAGGAATACAGCCACCGGGGCCAGCGGGTGCTGCCCACCCGGGATATCCGTCTGGCCCGCCGTATGGTGCGGGACTACAAGTTCCGGGGCCACAGCCTGGAAAAGACCCTGAACATGTGGGAGCGGGTGTGTGCCGGTGAGGATAAGTTCATCAAGGTGTTCAAGAAGGAAGCCGACCTTTTGATGGATACCTCCTTCAGCTACGAGATCTGCCTGCTGGCCCCCTTTGTGACCCCGCTGGCGGGCGAGCTGCCGGAAGATCACCCCAACGCCGAGCGGCTGAACGCACTGGCTGGCTGCTTCTCGCTGGTGGAGCCGCTGAGCCTTGACCTGGTGCCGGAGAACTCCATGCTCCGGGAATTTTTGGGCTGAGCCGTTGCGTGCCGCAGCGCCTTAGAGTATAATGAAACAACAAGCAACGCATTCCCGGCGCGCTGGACGCGCCGCACCATAAAAGAAAGAGGTGTTTGGCTATGAATATCGATTTGGATAAGATCCTGGAGACCGGTGCGCAGCTGGCCGACAGTGCGAAGAAGACCGCCACCGATCTGGCCCAGAAGGGCAAGAAGCAGGTTGACCTGATGAATGCCCAGACCCGCCTGAGCAAGGCGCAGCGCCAGTTGGGCGCGCTGGTCTACAGCCTGGAGAAGAACGGCGAGAAGAACGATCTGCTGGTGAAAAAATATGTGGATGCCATCAGCGCCATCGAAGAGGAAATCGAGACGCTGAAAAAGCAGGAGAGCCAGGGTCAGACCACTTATACCTACACCTACACCGCACCCGCTCAGGAGCCCGGCAAAAAGACCTGCCCCCAGTGCGGCGCGGAGGTCGACGAGGATGCCCTGTTTTGTTCTTGCTGCGGGGCACAGCTTTAAGATCGGCGACGCGGGCGTAGGCCAGGCCGTGGTATTCACCCTGCCTGCCAAAAACCGTGAAACCAACTGAATCTTGTGCGGGCGGAGAGCGTGAAAGCGCCTTCCGCCCGCTTTTTCTGTGCAGGAAAAATGGGGAGAAAACGCGCGAAAAATCTTTGTTTTTACCATAAAAAAACGTCAAAGTGGGCAGGATTTCTATAGCATGGTATGAAAACGGCCCTCGGGGGCCAAAAATAGGGGAAAAGGGCTTGAAATGGCGCTTTATCTAGGGTAGAATATGAGGAGTCACAAGGCGAAGGGGGCGGTTTCCATGGGCTTCACACCCAAAGAGCGGTATGACGCACAGGATCTGGTGCGTATCGTGGCGCAGCTGCGCGCACCGCAGGGCGGCTGTCCCTGGGACCGGGAGCAGACCCATGCATCCATCCGAATGAACTTCATTGAGGAAACCTATGAAGCGGTGGATGCCATCGACCAGAACGACGCACACCTGCTGTGCGAGGAGCTGGGGGATGTGATGCTCCAGGTGGCGCTGCACAGCCAGATGGAAGCCGAGAAGGGCACATTCACGTTTGACGATGTGTGCGACGGCATCTGCAAAAAGCTGATCTACCGCCACCCCCATGTGTTCGGGGAAGAATCCGCTGCAGCCACCACCGGCCAGGCACTTGCCAACTGGGAGGCGCTGAAAAATGCCGAGAAGGGACGTGCCACTGCAAAGGACCGGCTGGAGAGCGTGCCCCGCTCTTTCCCGGCACTGATGCGGGCGGCCAAGCTGCAGAAGCGGGCCGGAGCCTATGGTTTTGCTTACCAGGAGCCGGAGGATGCCTTGAACGATGTGAAGGACGAGCTGGCAGAGCTGGAACAGGCGATGCAGGGGCAGGGGAATGCGGCCGAAGAAGCAGGCGACCTGCTGTTTGCCGCTGCCGGTCTGGCCCGTGCGCTGGGCGTGGACCCGGAGCAGGTACTCACCGGCGCGTCCGACCGGTACCAGAGCCGGATCATCCGCTGTGAAGAGCTGGCTGGAAGCGAAGCCCTTGCTGAGTTGAGCGACGAGGAGCGCCGCGCCCTTTGGCGGCAGGCCAAGAACGAGGAGCAGTCCTCAAAGGTATAACACCTTTGTTACTGATAAATCATTTGGAGGTATATGAACATGACGAAAGTTGAACTGATCGCCGCGGTCGCCGAGAACGCTGGCCTTTCTAAAAAAGACGCTGAGCAGGCTGTGAACGCTACTGTGGAAGCCATCACCAAGGCTCTGGCCGAGGGCGACAAGGTGTCTCTGGTCGGCTTTGGCACCTTCGAGACCCGTGAGCGTCCCGCTCGCAAGGGCCGCAACCCCCGCACCAAAGAGGAGATCACCATCCCCGCTACCACCACTCCCGCTTTCAAGGCTGGCAAGGCCCTGAAGGACGCCGTGGCGAAGTAAGCTTTTTGGAATACACTGCCCGCTTCCGGCGGCCTCACGGCCCCGGCGGCGGGATTTTTCGTATCCGAGGAAAGGAACAAGCAATGCGCATTGACAAATATCTGAAGGTCAGCCGCCTGATCAAGCGGCGCACCGTGGCCAACGAAGTGGCCGACGCAGGCCGTATCCTGGTGAACGGCAAGCCCGCCAAAGCCAGCTACGCGGTAAAGGTGGACGATGTGATCGAGATCACCTTCGGCAACAAGCCGGTAAAAGTGAAGGTGCTGTCCACCGACGCGCCTATGGGCAAGGACGTGGCCCGGGAGATGTACCAGGTCATCGAGGAATAATGCCCGCCTGCTTTTGCATACAATGTGCAAAAAGCCCTTGCGGCAAAAGCAGGTGAAAGAATGCAGGAAAAACGCTTTGAGCAGCCCGCGCCGGACCCGGTCAAGCTGCCTCACAATCTGATCGTGGAGGACCGGCGGACCCTCACCGCCACTGGCGTGACCCGGATCGTGAGCTATGACGAACAGGGGGCCACGCTGGAGACCCAGCAGGGCACGCTGGTGATCGGCGGACGGAACATCCAGGTAAGCGAGCTTTCCATCCAGACCGGGGAGCTGAAGATCTTCGGTACCATCGAGTACATGCAGTATTCGGAACCGGTGAAGAGTCCGGGCGGCTTTCTGCGCCGCCTGGCCCGCTGAGCGTGTATGGCCGCGCACATTCCCGAAGCGCTGGCCCTGGCGGACGCGCTGTGCTGCCTGGGACTGGGCCTGCTGCTGGCGGCGGTTTACGACGCGGCGCGCTGGCTGCTGGGCGGCAGCCGCCCGGTATGTCTGGTGCTGGATCTGGCGGCCTTTGCCTGCGCGGCGGTGCTGCTGCACAGCTTTGCGGCAGGCCGCAGCTACAGCGGCACCGTGCGGTGGTATATGGCTGCTGGTGCTGCGGTCGGGCTGTGGGGGTATTTTTTTGTACTGGCGCCCGGTCTTGCAGCGCTGCGAAATCTGGTAAAATGGCTGGTGCTGCTGCCGGTTCGCCTGTTCTGGATCACAGCGTTGCGTCCGGTGGGCCGCCTGTGCGGCCGCGGGGCGGGGAGAACCCGGAAAAAACTGCACAGTGCTCTGGTAAAACGACAAACAAAACAGTTGCAAAAAAAGGCCAAGGTGTTGTATAATTCTAATCAATACCAGGTTTAAGGCGTACCGCAGAGCACGCCGGTAAGGGGGGGCTGCCGGGTATGACCAAGATTGAGAAAAAGAAGGGCGGCGTTTCTTCCCTCATGCTGCGGCTGGGCCTTGTGGCGCTGGCCGCTTATCTGGTGGTGGGCATGGTGTTCAACCAGGTGGAGATCGCCGCCAAGCGGCAGCAGCTGGAGGCAGTGGAGCAGCAGCTGGAAGCACAGCAGGCCCAGAACGACGAGCTCAGCCGGATTCTGCAATCCGGCACCGATGAAGAGATTGTGGAACGGGTCGCCCGGGACCAGCTGGGATATGCGAAGCCCAACGAGCGGGTCTTTGTGGATATGACCGGAAAGTAAACAGGATGCAAAGGGCGGCCGGTATTCGATGCCGGCGTTGCGGGCCTTTTACATAAAAATAATTTTTGAAACAATAGGAGAAACAGGGGTTACATGGCGTTACAGTTAGAGGTAGGATCGATCCTGGAAGGTAAGATCACTGGCGTGAAGAAGTTCGGCGCGTTTGTCGCGCTGCCGGAAGGCAAAACCGGCATGGTACACATTTCGGAGGTTTCCAACAGCTTTATTGAGGATCTGTCCACGGTACTCACCGAGGGCCAGACCGTGAAGGTGAAGGTAATGAACATCGGCGAGGACGGCAAGATCGCCCTCTCCATCAAGCGCACCCTGCCGCCGGAGCCCCGTCCGGCCCGGCCCGCCCGTCAGGGCGGCGCGAACGGCGGCCGTCCTCCCCGTCAGAACCGGAACGACGGTCCCCGGGTGTGGCAGCCCAAGGCCCAGCAGCCCCAGGGCGACCTGAGCTTTGAGGATATGATGGCCAAGTTCAAGAGCCAGAGCGAGGAGAAAATCTCCGACCTGAAGCGCGTTACCGAAAACCGGCGCGGCGGCGGTTACTCCCGCCGGCGCGGCTGATCGACCGAAACAGAAAAGAAACCCGCGGCCCGCTGCTCAAAACAGCGGCCGCGGGCTTTTTTGTTCATTTCCTGACCGAAAGCGTTTTGTCACTGTTGCAACACAAAAAGTTTACAAGTTAGTGCGGTTTTACACTGTTTCTTTTTGTACAAATGTGATACAATATAACCATCAGAACGGCAGATATCAATGCGGATAGCACAAAATATATCCGGGATATCTGCCACAAAGGAGGCATTGGTTTTATGAAGGTCACATGCACTGGCAGAAAAGTTTCCCTGAAACCCAGTTTCATCGAGAAAGCGCAGGCAAAGCTGGACAAGCTGGACAAGTTCTTTGCCGGCGAGGCCGAAGCGCAAGTAACGGTGACAGTGGAGAAAAGCGGCCAGACCGTTGAGATAACAGTGCGGGAAAAGGGCCTCGTGATCCGGGCGGAAAAGATGCAGGAACGCATGGAAGACGCCCTGGACGATGCAGTTGATCTGCTCACCCGCCGCCTCGTGAAGAACCGCAAGCGCCTGGGCGACAAGCTCACCCGTTCGGTAGCCGTGGAATGGCCCGCCGAGACGGAGCCGGAGGAAAGCTACGATGTGATCCGCGAGAAGCGCTTCGTGGTGAAGCCTTGCACCACCGAAGAGGCGATCCTGCAGATGAACCTGCTGGGGCACAGCTTCTACCTGTACCGCAACATGGACGATGGCCAGATTCAGCTGGTTTACCGCCGGGCGAACGGCACCTATGGTGTGCTGATCCCGGAAGATTACTAAAATCTACTCATTCCGTCATCCAGGAGAGGGCCGCTCAAAGAGAGCGGCCCTCTCCTTCTGTTTTCTGAAGGGCATGGAGTCGGACCGGCAAAAAATGGCGGCACAGCAGGAAATTCGGCCAGCATTTGTAATCAATTGGAAAGGGGAAAAACACCTTTTTGCGTTGCAAAATATGCCGAAACGAGGTATGATTAGAAATTAGTATGGAGCATATTGGCCATTTCTTAGGAGAGGAACAGAATGAAAAAACAATATGATTACCTGATCGTCGGCGCCGGTTTGTATGGCGCGGTGTTTGCTCATGAATTGACGAAGGCAGGCAAGCGCTGCCTGGTGATCGATAAACGGGACCACATCGCGGGCAATATTTATACCCATGAGGTGGAGGGCATTCAGGTGCATCAGTATGGTGCGCACATCTTCCACACCAACAACAAGGAGGTATGGGATTACCTGAACGGGTTTGCCGTCTTCAACCGGTACACCAACAGTCCCATCGCAAATTACAAGGGTGAGATCTACAATCTGCCCTTCAATATGAACACCTTCAATAAGATGTGGGGCGTGATCACTCCCGCTGAGGCCGCGGCTAAAATCGAGGAGCAGCGCAAAGCCAGCTATACCGAGAACCCGAAGAACCTGGAGGAGCAGGCCATCAATCTGGTGGGTGTGGACATCTATGAGAAGCTGATCAAGGGCTACACGGAGAAGCAGTGGGGCCGTCCCTGCACCGAGCTGCCCGCCTTCATCATCAAGCGGTTGCCGGTACGTCTTACTTACGACAATAATTACTTCAACGCTCTGTATCAGGGAATTCCCGTGGGCGGCTACACTGCCATGGTGGCAAATATGCTGGAGGGCGTGGAGGTTCGCCTGGGTCAGGATTATCTGGCGGACAAGGCCGAATGGGATGCTCTGGCCGACAAAGTGGTCTACACCGGTCCCATTGATGCCTACTTTGCCTACAAGCTGGGTGTTCTGGAGTACCGCAGCGTGCGCTTCGAGACCGAGGTGCTGGACGAGACCAACTACCAGGGCAATGCGGTGGTGAACTATACGGACGCCGAGACCCCCTATACCCGTGTGATCGAGCATAAGCATTTTGAGTTTGGTACCCAGGAAAAGACGGTCATCAGCCGGGAATACAGCGCCGAGTGGAAGTTGGGCGATGAGCCGTACTACCCGGTCAACGACGAAAAGAACAGCGCTCTGTATGTAAAGTACAAAGCATTGGCTGAAGGCGAGAACGGCGTGATTTTCGGCGGCCGTCTGGGCGAGTACCAGTATTATGATATGGATAAGGTCGTGGAAGTGGCGCTGGCAAGAGTGCAGGCAGAAATGGCCTAAAGCGCTATAAGCAAGATGTTTCAGCAAAATGAAATTGCGAAATACATAGGAGAAGATCAAACATGCAGCAGAAAAGAAAGAAGTGTTTGGCGGCGGTCCTAAGCGCGGTATTGGTGGCATCTATGCTGATGAATACCTTTGCTGTCAGCGTATTTGCACAGGATGACCGGGACGCTCTGGCCGAACAGATCGTTGCAGAACTTCAGCAGGAAGAGTCGGAGCAGGAACAGCCGCAGGTGAGCGAGACTCCATCGGCTCCCCCTGAGGCGACAGAGCTTCCGGAAGCAGTGGCAACTCCGGAACCCACGCAGGCACCCTCTCCGGAAGCAAGCCAGGCGCCTGCGGAAACGCCGGAGCCCGCGGGCACACCGGTACCCACCGCGACCCCGGAGGTGACCGCAACTCCTGCGCCCACTGCGAGTCCTGCACCTTCCGCAACGCCGGTGCCTACCGTGAGCCCGGAGCCTACGGAGAGCCCGGAACCCACCGCAGTCCCTGAGCTGTCTCTGGAAGAGCAGAAGGATCAGATCCGGGAGCTGCTGGAAAAAAGCACTTCTATGGCGATGATGAGCGAGGAAGAGCTGGAAGAGGCTCTGGAGGAGATCGACGCCATTGCATCTGCTCCCATGGCAATGACAGCGGGAGAGCAGGATGATGAACTGCTGGATCTGCTGGATCAGCTGGAAAACGCCCGCGTGGCAATGGAAGACATGCGCACTGCCTGGCAGGCGAAGCGGGAAGGCTGGCTGGATCAGCTGCCTCAGACCGGCAAGGAAAACAGCTGGCGTTATCAGAATGGTGAGCGGCTCGAGAGCGACGTGCCGGAAGCTCTCATGGATCTTCCGGACGGAGTGAGTACTTTTTCTGTGAAGGGATACTGGGGCATTGACGTAAGTCATCACCAGGGAGTGATCGACTGGGAAGCGGTCAAGGCTGCCGGTGTGGATTTTGCGATCATTCGCTGCGGCTTTGGTATGGACCTGCCGGAGCAGGATGACAAGCAGTGGTCCCGGAATGCCTCCGAGTGTGAGCGCTTGGGGATTCCCTACGGTGTATACTTTTATTCCTATGCGGTAACCGCTGAAATGGCTGTGGAAGAGGGTGCCCATGCGGTACGCCTTCTGCAGGGCTATGATCCAAATCTGCCGGTCTTCTATGACATGGAAGAGAATCGTCAGCTGGTGGTTGGAAACAGCGGCCTGGCAGAGATCGCCCGGATCTTCTGCGATATCGTGAGCTCCAAGGGATATGAGGTAGGCGTTTACGCCAGTTTGAACTGGTGGGAATACTACCTGACCGATGCGGTGTTTGAAAACTGGTATCGCTGGGTGGCGGAATGGCATTCCTCCTGCAGCTATAACGGCCGGTATGAAATGTGGCAGTATACCAGCAAAGGCTCGGTGAATGGCATCTCCGGCAACGTGGATATGAACTACTGGTATGGAGACCTGCCGGGAAACGATGGCTTGAATGGGCTGCATTTCGATCAGACCGCTAAGAAATGGTACTACTACAAAAACGGAAAAATTGATAAGACGTACACCGGAGTGACCTTGAATTCTGCCAACGGCAACTGGTATTACGTCAAAAATGGCGAGTTGGATTGGAATTACACCGGCCTTGCTCCCCGCGTTGAGAACGGAAACTACTATTATGTAAAAAATGGCATGCTGGATTGGAAGTATACCGGCATGGCTTCCTATGGCAACAAGCAAGGTTATGTGAGTGGTGGTGTGCACCAGAAGACCTTGAATGGCTTGAATCAGCTGAACGGCACCTGGTATAAGATGAGCAACGGCTGGGTGGACTCCGGCTATACCGGCGTGGTGCAGCGCTCGGCCAACGGTAACTGGTACTACGTTAAGAATGGTGTGCTGGACTGGAACTACACCGGTCTCGCTCCCCGCGTCGAGAACGGCAATTACTATTATGTGAAAAATGGCATGCTGGATTGGGGCTATACCGGTATGGCTGATTACGGCGATCAGCAGGGCTATGTAAAGGGCGGCTCACTGCAGAAGAGCCTGAACGGTCTGAATCAGTTGAACGGCACCTGGTATAAGATGAACAACGGCTGGGTGGACTCCGGCTATACTGGTGTGGTGCAGCGCCCGGCCAACGGCAACTGGTACTACATCAAAAATGGCGTACTGGACTGGAATTATACCGGTCTTGCTCCCCGCGTAGAGAACGGCAATTACTATTATGTGAAAAACGGCATGCTGGATTGGGGTTATACCGGCATGGCGGATTATGGCGATCAGCAGGGCTATGTGAAGGGCGGTTTGCTGCAGAAGAGCCTGAACGGCCTGAATCAGCTGGAGGGTACCTGGTATAAGATGAGCAACGGTTGGGTGGACTCCGGTTATACCGGTGTGGTGCAGCGCCCGGCCAACGGCAACTGGTACTATATCAAAAATGGCGTACTGGACTGGAATTATACCGGTCTTGCCCCCCGTGTGGAGAACGGAAATTACTACTATGTGAAGAGCGGCATGCTGGACTGGACCTTTAATGGTCAGGTGGAATACAACGGCCAAATCCATCTGGTCAAGAACGGCCGCAGTATTCAGATCGTAGGGTAACGAACCAAAGCGTATCATCGAAACAGTAGACTTTTGTTTCAAGATTGTGTAAAATAAGATTAACCGTAAAACAACGGCGAAAAATCTGATTTGCAGAGAGTTGTGTTCTCGGCAGAAAATGTTCATTGAACGGGAAAAGAGGAATAGACAAATGAAAGTTTGTGTTGTAGGCTTGGGATATATCGGCTTGCCGACTTCTTTGATGCTGGCTTCGCATGGTGTGGAGACCGTTGGCGTGGATTACAACAAGGAACTGGTGGATACTCTGAACGCCGGTCATGTTACCTTTGAGGAAGAGGGCCTGGAGGATCTGTTCCATCAGGCGGTGGAACACGGAATCGTTTTCACCAACGAGTATATCCGGACCAGCATGTACATTGTAGCCGTGCCCACTCCCTATGATAAGTTCAGCAAAAAGATCGATGCCGGTTATGTGACCAAGGCGGTCAAGTGTGTGCTGGACGTTTGCGAGCCCGGTGCCATCATTGTGGTGGAATCCACTGTTTCTCCGGGAACCATCGATCGCTTTGTGCGTCCTGAAGTGGAGGCTGCGGGCTTTGAGATCGGTAAGGACGTGCACCTGGTCCATGCGCCGGAGCGCATCATTCCCGGCAACATGGTGTACGAGCTGCTGCACAACAACCGCACCATCGGTGCAGACGACCCCGAAATCGCGGAAAAGGTCCGTCAGGTCTATTCCTCTTTCTGCGGCGGCGAGATCGCCATCACGGATATCCGTACCGCTGAGATGACCAAGGTTGTGGAGAACACCTTCCGCGATATCAACATTGCCTATGCCAACGAACTGGCAAAGATCTGCCGTCAGGATGGAATGGACGTGTATGAGATCATCCGGATCGCGAATAAGCATCCCCGTGTTAACATTCTGAATCCTGGCCCCGGCGTAGGCGGTCACTGCATCTCGGTAGACCCCTGGTTCCTGGTAGGCGATTATCCGAACCTGGCCAACCTGATCAAGCAGGCCCGTCTCATCAACGACGGAATGCCCGAGTTCGTTCTGGGCCGCATCAGTGAGATCATGAAGGAAAAGGGCATCAAGGATGTGAGCCGCGTGGGTCTGTATGGTCTGACCTACAAGGAGGACGTGGACGATACCCGTGAGAGTCCCACTCTGCAGATGCTGGAGAGCATGGAGCGCCATCTGGCTCACGGCGTGAAGGTGTTCGATCCTATGGTCAAGACCAATCATGTGGAAAATCAGTATCAGGATTTTGATGCGTTCCTGAACGATGTGGATCTGGTCGTGGTCATGGTAGGCCACAGCCACCTGAAAGAAAACCTGAACAAGCTGGAAGGCAAGGTTGTGCTGGATACCCGCCACATTGCCGGTCTGCAGGGGGCCTATACCCTGTAATTTAAAAGGAAGGGATTCCTGGATTTGAAGAAAGTAATGCTGGTCTTCGGCACCCGGCCGGAGGCGATCAAGATGTGCCCGCTGGTGAATGAGCTGAAGCGGCGGGAAGAGCTTCAGACCGTGGTTTGCGTAACCGGTCAGCACCGTCAGATGCTGGATCAGGTGCTGGAAGCGTTTTCCGTTGTTCCGGACTACGATCTTTCGATCATGAAGGATAAGCAGACCCTGTTTGATGTGACCACCAACATCCTGAACCGTATCAAAGAGGTGCTGGAGCAGGAACGGCCGGACGTGGTGCTGGTCCATGGCGATACTTCCACCACATTTGTTACCGCGCTGGCATGCTTCTATCTGCAGATCCCGGTGGGTCATGTGGAAGCAGGCCTTCGCACCTATAACATTTACTCTCCGTTTCCGGAAGAGTTCAACCGTCAGGCTGTGGGCATCGTGGCACGATTCCATTTTGCTCCCACCGAATTGGCTAAGGAAAATCTTCTCCGTGAGGGAAAGCAGGCGGATCACATCTATGTGACCGGAAACACTGCCATCGACGCGTTGAAAACCACCGTTCGTGAGGATTATACGCATCCGGAGCTGGAGTGGGCAGAGGGAAGCCGTTTGATCATGCTCACCGCTCACCGGCGGGAGAATCTGGGCGAGCCGATGCATCACATGTTCCGTGCCATTAAGCGGATCGTGGATGAGACACCGGATATTAAGGTGATTTATCCCATTCATATGAATCCGGTTGTGCGCCAGGCGGCTGCTGACATTTTTGGCGATGAAGAACGAGTGCGTATCATCGAACCGCTGGATGTGCTGGATTTCCACAACTTCCTGGCCCGTAGCTATCTGATCCTTACCGACAGCGGCGGAATTCAGGAGGAGGCCCCCAGCCTGGGCAAGCCTGTACTGGTGATGCGGGATACCACCGAGCGGCCGGAAGGCATCAAGGCCGGCACGTTGAAGCTGGTGGGGACCCAGGAAGATACCATTTATGCGGAATTCAAGCGTCTGCTCACCGATTTGGATGAATATCATGCAATGAGCCGTGCATCCAACCCGTATGGCGATGGACATGCATGCGAACGGATCGCAGACATTTTGGTTCGCTGGGAGCAGCAGGCATAAAAGCGTCGCGATCAATTATCAAGATGCAGAAAAAAGAGCAGTTGAACAGAAAACGCGAGTGTCTGCGATGAGTGACCCTGCGGCTGATTTGACTGCTCATTTTTTCGTCTATCAGACAGAGGAGAGGGCATAAAACGAATGATAAATGCTGTTAAAACCGTGGTGCAGGAGAACGTCCGCAACTGGAAGCGGCTGGTCCGGCTTGCACAGTATGAATTGAAAAGTCAGAACAGCGGAACCATGCTGGGCTTTCTGTGGAACTTTCTGAACCCAGTTCTGCAAATTTTTGTGTACTGGTTCGTGTTTGCCATTGGTCTGAACGCCAGCCCGCCCCGCGGCGGCTATCCGTACATCGTGTGGATGGTGGTAGGTATCATCCCCTGGTTCTACATCAATGCAGTACTGATGGGGACGTCTACTTCGATCTATGCCTACAGCGGTGTGCTGAAGCGAATGCCTTTTCCCATGTCGCTGGTTCCGGTAAAGACCGTGCTGGCCAACTTTATCGGGCATGTGTGGGCGATGCTGGTGGTATTTGCGGTGATCCTGCTTTCCGGGCATGGCATCAGCCCGTATGTGATTCAGCTGCCCTATTTTTTCTTGTGCAGCATTGCGTTTTTGACGGGCTATGGTCTGCTGGTTTCCTCCATTACTGTGCTGTTTAAAGATTTCCAGAAGATTCTGTCGTCGATCATTCGCCTGCTGTTCTATATTACCCCTGTGGTTTGGACGCAGGACAATCTTTCCGGTCCGTTGAAGTTCGTGCTGCGGCTCAATCCGCTGGCCTACATCATTGATGGCTATCGTGAAAGCATTTTGTATGGTTACCCGCTGAGCTATCACTGGAAGCAGGCGCTCTATTTCTGGGCGGTCACGCTGATCCTGTTTGTATGGGGCTGCTGCGTTCATATGAAGTTCCGCAAGCAGTTTATCGATTTGATTTGAGTGAGGTTGAGCAATGGGGCAAGGAAATGTTGTTATTTCATGCGAGCATCTTTGGAAAAGATACCCGCTGTATCACAGTGACTTTGAACGGTTGAAGGGTTTAGTGCTGCCGCATTACCGGCCGGAAGAATTTGTGGCTCTGGCCGATGTAAATTTGCAGTTCCACGAAGGGGAGATCGTGGGGCTGATCGGGCTGAACGGCTCGGGCAAGTCTACCTTATCCAATACGATTGCAGGGATCACCTATCCCACAGAGGGCAATCTGACGGTAAAGGGCGAGGTGAGCATGCTGGCAGCCAACGTTGGCCTGCAGGAGCAGCTGACCGGAATCGAAAATATCCGATACAAATGTATCCTGATGGGAATGAGCGAACGGGAGATCCGGGCAATCCAGGACAGCATCATCGAGTTTGCGGATATCGGCAAGCATATTGAGCAGCCGCTGCGCACCTATTCCAGTGGTATGCGTTCCCGATTGGGCTTTGCAATCTCCATTCATATGGACCCGGATATTCTGATCATCGACGAGGCACTGAGTGTGGGCGACAACAGCTTCGCAGACAAATGTTTGGCAAAAATGAATGAATTCAAAGCCAAAAAGAAGACGATCCTGTTTGTAAGTCACTCGGTCAACCAGATGCGGGATTTTTGTGACCGTGTGATCTGGCTGCACCATGGACATGTGTTGGGCGATGAACTGCCGGACCGAATCCTGATGCCTTACTGCGGATTTGCCCGGGAATTTAACATGATGACCGCGGAGGAGCGTCAGCAGAAGATCCCCAGTCTGGAAGAGTACCAAAAGAAATATCTGTGAGATCGTTATCCTGCTTGCAGCCGGCTGGAGGCGGGTTGGTTCAAATCATAACGATGCAAAGGAGACACATTTATGGCAAACAACGATCGGATCTACGCGGCCTACAAGGGAGAAATGGGCGAGACGTTCCAGAAGCAGACCCAACAGCGGATCGATTGGATTTTGAGTCAGCTGAATGGCAGAGAGAAAGTCCTGGACGTGGGCTGTTCCCAGGGAATTGTATCGATCCTGTGCGCACAGCAAGGGGCGCAGGTTACGGGTGTTGAGATTCAGCCGGAAAATGTGGAGTTTGCCCAGCAGCTGTTGGAAACAGAGTACCCGCAATGCAAGGAAAAGGTACACTTTGTGAATGCGGATTTTCTCCAGTACCAGGAGGATCAAGTGTATGACGGTATCCTGGTCACTGAGGTTCTGGAGCATCTGCCTGATGCAGAGCGTTTTTTGCAGCATGCGGCATCCTTTTTAAAGCCGGACGGCGTGGTGGTGATTACTGTGCCGTTTGGATTTTGCAATCATCCGGACCATACCCAGACGTTTTATCTGAGCAATGTAGTGTCTTTAGTGGAGAAGGCGTTCTGCGTACAGCAGATCCATTACGGCGGCAACTGGCTCGGCCTTGTGGCTAAGGCGGCCGGGAATCAAAGCATTCAGCTGAATGAAGCGGAGTATCAAAAGGAAGAGGAAGCCTTTTTCCAGATTCACAAGACACTGTCTCTGCGGGGAGAAGAGCTGTATCAGAACCTGATGAATGCGAATCGAAAGTACAAAGAGTCGCAGGAAGCTTATCAGAAGATGAAGCAGTGGCACGAGCAGGGCCAGGAAAAAATTGCCGAGCTTCAGACAAAGGCAGAGAACGGCCAGGAAAGAATTGCCGAGCTTCAAATAAAGGCAGAGAACGGCCGGGCAGCCGCAGAAAAACTGGCGCAGTTTATTCAGCAAGAGGAGTCTCAAGCAGATGTGCTGCGCCGGGCACGGCAGACCATCCAGCGTCTCCAGATGGAGAACCGCTATCTGCGTACAGAAAATGAGAACTATAAGCGTAAGCTCAGCCTTATCACAGATACCTGGTATGGCAAGATGGCATTGAAGTGCTACAAAAAGATGAAGGCGTTGAAAGCAAAGGTAAAAGGTTAAGAGTGGGGAGGAAGAACCATGGGGATCTTGGAGGAGATCGGCCGAGAACTGGAGCGGATCGCTCAGCGCAAAGAAGAGGCAAAAAGCTTTTTGGATACATCAGGGTTTCCGGAATTGGCGGAAACCCTGGAAGGGAGTGCGCTGCTCAGCCGGATGTTCCATCTTCGGGCGAAATCATTGAAAGAGTTGCGGATGGCGGCCATCATGGATCAGTTCACACTGGAGAGCTACCGGCCGGAATGCGTTTTGAAGGAGTTGACACCGGACTGCTGGCAGCAGGAGCTGGAGGAGTTCAAGCCGGACCTGGTGTTCATCGAGTCTGCCTGGCAGGGGAAGGACAAGCTGTGGTACCGAAAGATCGACCGGCCCAGCAAGGAGCTGTATGAGCTGTCGGTCTACTGCCATGAGAAGGAGATCCCGGTAATCTTCTGGAACAAGGAAGACCCGATTTACACGACCCAGTTTATGACCACCGCTTCGCTGGCGGATGTGGTATTCACCACCGACATTGACTGCATCCAGCGGTATAAAAATGAACTTGGGCACAATCAGGTTTATCACCTGCATTTCGCGGCACAGCCCACGGTTCACAATCCGGTGGAGAAGTATCAGCGCAAGGATAAGTTCTGCTTTGCGGGCGCATATTATCACAAATACAAAAAACGGGCGGAAGTGTTCGACAAATTCTCGGAGATTTTCCTGGAGGGAAAAGGCTTCGACATTTATGACCGCAACTATAAGAGTGCACTGCCGGAACATGCTTTCCCGGAACGATACGATCCGTACATTCTGGGGCGGCTTGAGCCCAGCCAGATCGATGTGGCCTATAAGGGGTATACTTACGGCGTGAACATGAACTCGGTGCAGCAGTCGCAAAGTATGTTTGCGCGCCGGGTATTTGAGATGCTTGCCTCCAATACCATTACTGTGGGCAACTATTCCCGCGGTGTAAAGAATTATTTTGGCGATCTGACCATCTGCACTGACGATGAACGCACGCTGGCCAAGTATCTGCAGACCTATTGTACCGATGAACAGACTGCCCGCAAGTACCGGCTGCTCGGACTGCGAAAGGTGCTGTCGGAGGATCTGTATGAGGATCGTCTGGACTACATTGTCCAGAAGGTATTCGGAAAAAGCCTGAAACGCAGCCTGCCTTCCATTGCGATGGTAGCTCGCTGCGCGGATGTGGAGCAGGTAAAACAGGCGGTGGCTGCATTCCAGCGGCAGGATTACAGTGACAAGCAGCTTTACCTTCTGGGTGACTGGGACGCTCCGGCTGAGGAGTGGGCAGAGAATGAGCGGATTCATTGCCTGAGCAGTGAAAAAGCGATGGAACTGGCTGCTTGCCCTGCGGGCATCGATTTTTATGCATGCCTGGATACCGGAGCTTATTACGGGAAAAATTACCTGAAGGATCTGGCGCTGACCCTGCGCTACAGAGACTGCCAGGGTATTGGAAAAGCGGCGCACTATACGATGGAACAGGGTGCTCCGGTACTGCATGAGGGCGCACAGGCATATCATCCGGTGCAGTCTCTGCGTGCAGGCAGTGCCATTGTGAGCAGAGGGCTGGCAGCTCAGACCAGTCTGTGGGATCTGGCGGATGCAAACCGTGTATGGGAAGCAGAGAACCTGTTTGCAGCAGATGAATTCAACTACTGCGGCAGCTGCAGTGCAGACAGCTGCCCGGAAGTGGAGGATCTTGTGGTGCCGGATCTGGGGCTGCCCTTGAATCGGATCGAAGCGGCTGCGGAACATATCCGTGCGGATCTGGTGGATGACGGCTCCAGCCGGGTGATTCGGCCGAAGGAGCTTCAGGAGATACTGCGCTCCACCAAACAGGTAAAGCTTACGCTTGCCGGAGACAGCATGAAAATGGAGAGCAGCCTGCCGCAGGGCACACATGAGTATCTGTTCGCCACAAAGAGCTATCCCATTGCAGAGCTTGCTCAGGGAGGCAAGCTTGCGGTGAAATTCCAGGTAAATGGCTCTCTGGACTGCATTTGTGTGTGCATGTTCCTGGATGAAGGTGGTAATAAGATTGCGCCCCAGTACCCCAGAGCAAATGCAATGGCGGAGCTGGAGCTTCCGCCCAAAGCCCATTCGGTCCGGCTGGGCTTCCGGCCCAAGGGAGAGGGAGAGTGCGTCATCAAAGGTGTCACCCTTGGCAAAGGTGCCAGCAGTGGAAAGGGATGCTTCTTGTCCCGTTCCAATGTACTGGTGCTGACCAACCAGTACCCTTCTCCGGAATCGCTTTATCGGAACATGTTTGTGCATCGCCGGGTGGAATGCTACCGGGAAGCCGGGCTGCTGGTGGATGTAATGCGCATGAATGTCTACTGCCAGGAGAACTACTGGGAATTTGAGGGCGTGAACGGCAGCGACGGCCAGCTGATGGAGCTGGACAACATTCTGGAGAACGGGAATATCGACACGGTGTGCGTGCATTTCCTGGACGAAGGCATGTGGGAGGTGCTGCGCAACTATGCCCACAAGCTGCGCATCCTGGTTTGGACCCACGGAATCGATATCCAGCCCTGGCATCGCAGAATGTGCAATTATGGCAGTGACGCTGAGATTGAACAGGCAAAACGCCAGTCCGCTCCGAAGGAAAAATTCTGGCAGAAATTGTTTTCTCAGCTGGATCAGTATCCGCAGCTTCACTTTGTGTTTGTTTCCCAGATCTTTGCCAATGAGGTGTTTGAGGACTATCATGTGGAACTGCCCAAAGACCGTTACAGCATCATTCCCAACTGCGTGGACACTGGGCTGTTCTGCTACCGGAAAAAAGATCCGGAGCAGCGCAAAAAGCTGCTGTCCATCCGGCCTTATGTGAGCAACAACTACGGCAATGATCTTACGGTGAAGTGCATTCAGGAATTGGCGCAGGAGCCCTGGTTCAATGAGCTGGATATCCGCATTATAGGAAGCGGTGTGCTCTTCGATTCCACGGTGCAGCCGCTGAAAAAGTATCCCAATGTGACGCTGGAAAAGCGGTTCCTGCGTCAGGACGAGATTGCGGCCATCCACAAGGAGTACGGTGTTCTGCTGGTCCCCACCCGTCTGGATACCCAGGGCGTATCCCGCGATGAGGCCATGGCTGGCGGGCTGGTACCGGTGACCAATGCGGTGCAGGCGGTCCCCGAATTTGTGGACGATGACTGTGCGATCCTGGTGCCGCCGGAGGATTACAAGGCCATGGCACAGGGCATCCGCGAACTGTATGCATCGCCGGAAAAATTCTGCCGGATGTCGGAAAATGCAGTCAAGCGGGTATTCAGCCAGACATCCCGCGAATTTACTGTGGACAAGGAAATTGCACTGATTCGCAAAGACTAAGAAAAAATACGGCCATGCGGGTTTACAGCAAAACCCGCATGGCCGGCAAGCATGAGGAGGTGCTGTTGAATGCCGATTGCTTGTAAATTGACTGTAGATACCCGAGGAGATGATCAGGTCGCGCGGGTCGTGCTGGAAGGGGTAGAAATGCAGGAGGAGATGACCTTTGCATTTTATCTGAACCGTGACGGTGCGCGCGATCAGACTCGCTGGTATACGGAGCAGCCCGAAGCGGAGTTTGCATTGCTGGAGTCCGGCAACTATCAGGCTGTTGCCTTCATCAAAGCAACGAAGGACGGAACGCCCCAGCTTTTGCAAAGCGATGTGATGGCGGTTCGTGTGCAATATGCGCAGCACGAGTGGAAAGAGATCCCGCCGACAGCAGTTTCTATTTTTGGGAGCTGTGTTTCCCGGGATACGATGAGTTTTGATCCGCAGCATCGATTGAGCTTGCAGAAGTATATCGCCCGGGAATCGATTGTGTCCGCAGTGGCTTTGCCCGTTTCCATTGAAATGGATTCCATCCAACTTTCGTCCCGTTTTCAAAGGGAACAGATCTATACGGATTTTCGCAAAACAGCGCTGGAACAGTTGGCGCAAAGTGATGCGGATTATCTGCTGGTTGACTTTGTGGATGAGCGTTTTGCCTTGCTCCGGTGGGGCGACAGTCTGGTCACGCTCAGCAATGAGCTGGTGAACAGCGGCTTGCCGCTGGAAGGCAAGGAGCGGCTGCTCCATGTGCCCTATGAACGGGATGGGGTCTCCGGCTATACGCTGGGTGATACAGATATGGACCGGTATGTGGAGGAGTTTTGTCGGCGTGTGCTGGAGATTTTTCCCCAGGAACGGATCATTCTGCACCATGTTCAGGCAGCGGAATGTTATCTGGATCTGGGCAAAGTCTGCCGGAACTTTCCGGATCCGCAGCGCAATACCTTCCGAAACTACAATCGATTATGGCAATATATGTGCCGCAAAATCCAACAATGGATTCCCCGGTGCCACGTGATCGATGTTTCTGCGGGATACATGGCGGACGAGGCCCATCAATGGGGGCTCTCGCCGATTCATTTCCAGAAGGAATACTATCAGGAAGTGATGTTCCGCATCTATGAGATCATCAGCAGCCAGGCGGAACAGGACCGATGAAACCAGACGGCAAGGAGTGAAAAGGATGGCAGCGGAACCGTTGCGGGTGGCCCAGGTGGTCGGAAAAATGAATCGCGGCGGCGTGGAGGCTATGGTAATGAACTATTACCGTGCCATGGACCGCCAGAAAGTTCAGTTCGACTTTTTTGTGGATGAGGACAGCAGCTTCCCGCAGAGGGCAGAGCTGGAACAAATGGGAGCCAGAATGTTCCTGCTGCCTCCTTACAAGCAGATGCACCGATGGCTGCCCGCATTGGCCGGACATCTGCGGCAGAATCGCTATCGGGTGGTTCATTGCCATCTGAACACAATGAATGTATTCCCGCTGTTTGCCGCCTGGTGTGCGAGAGTCCCGGTTCGAATCTGCCACAACCACAGCACGGCCCATCGGGGCGAGGGGAAGAAGACGGTGATGAAGTATCTGCTGCGTCCCTTCGATGCATTGTTTGCCACCGATTGCTATGCCTGCTCCAAAGAAGCGGGACAGTGGATGTTCGGCCGTCGAAGGATGGAAAAAAACGCGGTGACAGTGGTCCCCAATGCCATTTGCTGCGAGCGTTTTTGTTATTCCGATACCAAACGGACGGAATGCCGCGGCGCACTCGGAATTGCGCCGGATCGTTTTGTGCTGGGGCATGTGGGCCGTCTGGCCTATACCAAAAATCATGCGTTTTTGCTGCAAGTGTTTGAATGTCTGCTGGACCGGCGCCCCGATGCCCTGCTGTTATTGGTGGGGGAAGGTGAGCTTCGCCCGGAGATCGAGCGCAAGGTGACGGAAATGGGCCTGGCAGATCGCGTGATCTTTGCCGGTGCGCATGCGGATGTGGCCCCCTTTTATTGTGCGATGGACGCGATCTGTGTGCCGAGCCTTTACGAGGGCTTTTTGCTTGCGGCATTGGAAGCACAGGCGTGCCAGCTGCCGGGCGTGTACTCCACAGCCGCTTCGCAGGAGGCGATGGTCAGTCCGCTGGCGGTGCGCATGAGTTTGAGCGAATCGCCTGCAAGCTGGGCCGAGGCATTGCTCAGGCAAACAGAGGCATACAGTGTGCGCAGCGGCGAGGCCGGGAATCTTGCGGTCCGGCAGGCCGGGTTTGAAATCGGCGACTGTGCCCGGCGGCTTTGTGAGGAATATCTGAGGAAGGCGGAAGCGGCTCAATGAGCAACGAAAAGCAATACAAAAACCGGATACAGGAAAACGCGCTGGTGGCAACGCTGGCGTATTTTTATCATGGGCGTATCCGTCCCCTGCAAAAGGGACATCGGCTGCAGCGTTATACCGGCAGCCGGTCTGCGGCGGGGATATGGCCAAGAGGGGTAGGGAAGCCGAGGGTCGCGTTTATCTGTGACGATATGACCTGGGCAAATTTTTCACCGCTCTGTGAAGCGGTGGCTTTGGACCCCTCCAACTGGCGGAGCAAAATGGAGAAGCACCGGCCGGAGATTTTTTTCTGCGAATCCGCATGGACCGGCATTCAGGGAAGCCCCCTGGGCTGGCGCGGCAAGATATACAAAAATCACAAGGTCCTTTTTGAAAACCGGCGGGAATTGCTGGAGATTTTGTGCTATTGCCGTGACCATGGGATCAAGACGGTATTCTGGAACAAAGAAGACCCGGTCTATTTCGGCAGCGATACATACGATTTCACCGATACCGCGCTGCGGTTCGATTATCTGTTCACCACGGCGCAGGAATGTGTGGAGCGCTACCAGGCACTGGGGCATCATCATGTGGATGTGCTCCGGTTTGGCTTTAACCCGACTCTGTTCAATCCCCTTGGCAAAAAACAGGGAAACGCAGCGGTGTTTGCGGGCAGCTGGTATGCAGACCTGCCCCAGCGCTGTGAGCAGATGCGGCAGTGTTTCTCGATTTTGGAGGAGGCGCAGATCCCGCTGACGATCTATGACCGGCACAGCGGCGGCGGCGCGGAGGACGGCAGAAACCGCTACCCGGAGGAATACCAGACGATGGTCCGCCCGGCGGTGGAGTATGCCCGGCTCGGCCAGGTCCTGAAGGAATACGAGTACGGCGTAAACATCAATACCGTGACGGCCTCCCGCACCATGTTTGCGCGCAGAGTTTTTGAGATGATGGCCTGCGGACTCAAGATCATCAGCAATGCGTCCGAAGGCATGAAGGAGCTGTTTCCGGGGAGGGTATGGTATCTGGGTGAACCGCAGCCGGATTGGTCCCGGGGCATTGTGGAAGAAAATCTGCGTCAGGTCTTTTTGAAGCATACCATGGAGGTCTGCTTCTATGATATGCTGCGCAGCATCGGTGAGCCGGTTCCGGCAGGCCCGAAGGTGCTGGTGCTGTGGAAGGATGTATCCCAGGAGCAGATGGAGAGCCGCAGCAAGGAACTTTCGTATGACCGGCTGGAGCATGTGCTCTGGAGCGATAGAAAGACGGCTCCTTCCCCGGCAGACTACGGCATCATTCTGGAGGCGGATACTCCGCTTCCGGATCTGAAATTCTGGCTCACACAGCGGGCATTCCTGCCCAAGGACTGCGGGATCTGTGCCGGTGGACCGCGGTTTCAAATCGCGCAGCAAAGAGAGCGAACCGGAGTGTTGCTGCCCTGGGAGCAGCTGCACAGGTATCTGGACGGAATTGATGAGGAGATTCCGGTATACCACGTATAACGCTGAAAAGCAGCGGGGGTCCGGTGCACTTGTTCGACGGGAGCTTCGGTGTGTTTTTCGGCAAACCAAACGATCTTGAAGAGGGGATTTTCAGCGGATTTCTGCGGAGAATTATCCTCCTTCGGTGTGATTGCGTCTGTCTGCCCTTAGGGGCGGCCAGGCGCATTTTTGTTTATGGGATGCGGCGTTTCGCGGCGACTGAACAATCATATAGGACAAACATGCCACACAGCTGTCCGGTTCCTGTGCTATAATACAGGCAAACGAAGGGGGGGAAACGCCATGAAAATGGAGCGGATGATCGGCATTTTGTCCATCCTGCTTCAAAAGGAGCGGGTTACCGCGCCGGAATTGGCCCGGCGGTTCGAGGTATCCCGCCGGACCATCCAGCGGGATGTGGAGGCTCTGTGCCGGGCGGGTATCCCTCTGGTGACCACACAGGGAGCAGGCGGCGGGATCTCCATCATGGAGGGATACCGAATGGACCGAACCTTGATTACGGCCCCGGAAATGCAGGCTATCCTGGCAGGGCTGCGCAGTCTGGACAGCGTGAGCGGCACCCGGCGGTATGCCCAGTTGATGGAAAAGCTCTCGCCCAAAGCGGCGGAGCTGGTGCCCGGCGGTGCACACATGCTCATTGATCTTTCTTCCTGGTACAAAAGCAGTCTTGCGCCGAAAATTGAGTGCATTCAAGAAGCCATTGAGCAGTGCAGCGTCATTCAGTTCACCTATTTCTCGCCCAAAGGGGAAACACAGCGAACCATCGAACCCTATTATCTGATCTTTCAATGGTCTTCCTGGTATGTGTGGGGCTGGTGCCGCACCCGGCAGGCGTTTCGGCTTTTCAAGCTGGTCCGTATGACAGAGCTTGCCGCAGGCGAGCCGTTTGTGCCGCGGCCTGCGCCCCTGCCGGATTTGAGTGCGGAACGGGTCTTTGTACCCCGATATCCGGTGACAGCGGTTTTCCGGCCGGAGTACCAGTGGCGGCTGGTGGAGGAATACGGCGCAGAGAGCTTTACCCGGCAGGAAGACGGAAGGCTGTATTTCGCCGGTGTTTTTCCGGACGAAACCAGCGCGCTCGGCTGGCTTTTGACCTTTGGCGACGGGGCAGAGGTGCTGGAACCGCCCGAACTGAGGGAGAAGCTAGCGCAGTTGGGGCGCTGGTTACAGCAAAAATACGAACGGAGGGATTGACCGTGGCATCGCATGCAGAGTTTGTGGAATATGTGGCAGAGCAGATGCAGCAGGCGGGAAGTATCCGCAGCAAAAAGATGTTTGGAGAATACGGTCTCTATTGTGATGGGGTGTTCTTTGCCGTCATTTGTGACGACCAGCTGTTTGTGAAAATCACGCCCCAGGGCGAGGCTGCGTTTCCGGACCTCCCCAAGGCCCCGCCGTATTCAGGCGCAAGGGATTACTTTCTTGTGGAGGATGTGGACGACCGGGATCAGCTTACCAGACTTGTTCGCATTACCTGTGAAGCACTGATGCTACAGCCGAAAAAGAGGAGGAAATGACCATGCCGTTCGACTACAAAAAGGAATACAAGGAATTTTATCTGCCTCCTAAAACACCGGAGCTTGTCACGGTACCTGCCATGGATTTTCTGGCGGTCCGGGGCACAGGAGACCCCAACCAGGAGGATGGTGCCTACAAGCAGGCCATCGGGCTGCTGTATGCAGTGGCGTACACCATTAAGATGAGTAAAAAAGGCGGCCATGAGCTGGAAGGCTATTTCGATTATGTGGTGTCGCCCTTGGAGGGTCTGTGGTGGCAGGAGGGCGTTTATGGAGTAGACTATTCCCGCAAGCAGGACTTCCAGTGGATTTCCCTGATTCGGCTGCCGGAGTTCGTCACCCGGGAGGTATTCGACTGGGCGATTCGGGAAGCCACGGAAAAGAAGCAGCAGGATTTTTCCCCGGTGGAGTTCTTTCACTGGGAGGAAGGCCTTTGCGTGCAGTGCATGCACATCGGGCCCTATGATGACGAGCCTGCCACCGTGGCCGCCATGCAGCGTTATGCACAGGAACAGGGCTATGCGGAGGACTTCGGGCAAAACCGCTTCCATCATGAAATCTATTTGAGCGATGTGCGGCGCTGCAAGCCGGAACGGCTGAAGACTGTAGTCCGCCACCCGGTAAGAAAAAACGGCTTGTAAAAAACGCAGCTGCATAAACCACGTTAAAAAACCAAGGGGCTCCCGGCGAATGAGCGGGAGCCCCTTGGTTTTTACTTGATCCAGCAGGCGACCGCGTCCCTCAGAAAGCGGGCGCAGCCGGGCAGCTGTTTGTCGTAATAGGCAGTGAAGCGTTCATCCAGCACATAAAGCTCCGCGATGCCCCGGTGCTTGGCCGGAGTATAGGGAGTGCCGGTCAGGGTGAGCCACTGGCGGTGAAGCTCGGCGATCTGCCGTCCCTCCTCGCTTTCGGACGTGCAGCCGGAGCGCACCGCGTCCTCCAGCTTTTGCTGGAGCGTTTCGCCCAGTTCGGTCCAGGTGCTGTGCTGCTCCCGGCTCATGCCCATCATGGCGGCGTTGGCCTGCTCCACCTGGGCGTCGCCGTACTTTTCCCTGATTTCTTTTCCGTAACGCTTTTCATTTTCTGCCACAGCCTGCTTTTTAAAGCATTCGAATTTCTGTTCGTCGTTCATCGTCTCATTCCTTTCTTCTGCGTCAATGGTGGCCTTTACCGAGCGAATCAGCCCGTTCAGCCGTTCCTGTTCCGTCTCCAGCGCGGCGAGATGGCTGCGCAGAGCGGCAAGCCGGTCTAAGGCAGGGTCATCCAGACATTCTTTGATCTGCGCCAGCTCCACCCCGAGGGCGCGGTAATAAAGGATGTCCTGCAGGCGGTCCACCTGGGCATCGCCGTAGTAACGGTAACCGCTTTCGGCCACCCGGCCCGGTTTCAGCAGACCGATCTGGTCGTACCAGCGCAGAGTGCGGGTGGTCACTCCGGCCAGGCGCGCCAGTTCCTGAATGGAATACTCCATATAAATCCCTCCCTGTGAACAAGCATAACCGTTGACGGTACGGTAAAGTCAAGAGGAAAATGAATATTTTTTTGGATTTGGCAGCACAAAGAAAGCGCGGTGCCGAACAGAGCTCGGCACCGCGTCTTAACGGATATCCAACTGCACTTCAATCAGCTTGGGTTACTTCTGCCGCAAACGGCGGTAATACCCGTCCACATAGCTCAGATAAACCACGCCGCCAGCGGCATAGGCAATGGCTGTGAGAGCAAAACCCAGGGGCAGGCCGATGCTTTCCTGCATGAAGCCCCTGAGCAGCGAACCGATACCGATGCCCACATCGTAGGAAAGCATGTAGGCGGCGTTGGCCACGCTCCGCTGGGGAGCCGGAGTGGTCCCGGTAACAAATGCCTGGAACAGCGGCTGCAAAATGCCGTAGCCCAGCCCGAAGAAAAATCCGGCGGCCAGCAGATGGATGCCGCTGTTCAAAAACAGATAGCTGAGCATGGTCAGAATCAGCACCGCCAGACTGATGTAAACCAGCATCCGGTGCCGGCCCGCGTCGATCGCCTTCTGGGTGGACAGCTTGGACACCAGCATGCCTACCACCAGGAAATAGGGGCCCACCGCCATGCCAATGGACACGGTGAACGCAAACCGGCTGATGCCCTCGGTGATTTTCGCAGCGGGCAGAACGTCACCCGCCAGCGTCATGGTGGCCGAGCCGCACACCGAGTACACAGCGCCCATATACAGGCGAACTACAATGAGCGCACCGAACAGGGGAAAGGCGAGAAATGCAGGAAAGGACAGGCAGAACAGCGCCAGGAATACCAGATACACTCGGTAGCGGTTGAAGTTATCCAGCAGATATCCGGCCACCGGGCGGAAGAGGATGGTCGCCACCGACATGGCGGTGAGTACGATGCCTACCCGTGAGCCGGTGATGCCGATTTCCTGGCAGTAGATGGGGATGATGGGGATGGACGCATAAAACGCGGCCAGAACCAGCAGGTTCGTTATGAACAGCAGAATGAACCGCCGGTTCCAGATCTTTTCGGTCGAATTCATGGAAAAGCTCCTTTGCATAAAATTTAAAATGGTGGCAATTGCCACCATTTATAGAATAGCACGGGAGTGAGGCTGCGTCAATAACTAGTTGCAAATGCCACTAGTTGGGGCTATAATTATAATAACAAAAACGAAATCAGGAGGCCCTTGCTATGTCCAACATTGCCGACAGCCCCTTCAAGGCGATCTCGATTTTGTATCGCAAATCCCATATCTGGCTGAACAACAGCTGTGCTCCGTACAATCTGACCGCGGCACAGGCGGTGGTAATTCTGATCGTCTGTGATTTCAAAACGCTCACGCAGGACGAGATCACCAAGCGTCTCTCGCTGGACAAAAGCGTGATCGCGAAAACGGTGAACAAGCTGGAAGAAACCGGCTTCCTTGTGCGGGAGCAAAGCCCCAAGGATAAGCGCACCTACAACATCCTCCCCACCGAAAAAGCCTGGCAGGTCTATCCCTTTATTCAGCAGCAGATCGACGATGGCCTTGCCCAGATGACCCAGCGCATGACCGAGCCGGAAAAGCAGGAGTTCGTCCGGCTGCTGATGCTGGCTGCCGAGACCACTCTGGCACAGGAGGAATGAAACGCGCCCACCCGGGCCGTAGTAAAAACAAAATGCTCAGCCCCGACCAGGCACACGATACGCCTGGTCGGGGCTTTTTTGCGGCAAATAAGAGCGGCCGGTGTTGCCGAACCAGTGATAAGTGGAATAAAAAGCATAGAAAATGCGAATGGTTAGCCATAACAAATAAGTATTTGCTATGTGAGAAACGGGGGCGTATACTGAAGGCAGAAACAAAGAAATTGGCGATGGGAGATGGGGCGATGGACACACAAACGGCCCGCCAGGAACAGACCCAGGCGCTGCGGGCAGCGGGCTGCGGTCCGCAGCTGATTCAGCGGTTGCTGTGCTGCTGGCAGCAGGGCGATACCGCCGGGGAGCTGCGGCTGCTGGAAAAGCAGCGGGCGCTCCTTCTGGACCAGGTCCATAAAAAGGAACGGCAGATCGCCTGTCTGGACTATCTGGTGCATCAGATTCAGGCAAACAAGCCGGTATAACAGGGGGAAAAGGAATGGAGGCAATGGATATGGAAACCATTCGCGGGCAGCGCTTCGATCAGGAGCGCGCCCTTTACGGAAAACACGATATTCTGGTAACGGACTGCGCCTTTGAAGGTCCGGCCGACGGGGAAAGCGCCTTCAAGGAAGGGCGGAACATCCAGGTGGAAAACAGCTTTTTCGACCTGCGGTACCCCTTCTGGCATGATTGGGATTTGAAGATCAACGGCTGCGAGCTTACGGAAAACTGCCGGGCTGCGCTGTGGTATTCCAACCGAATCACCATCCGCCAGAGCAAGCTGCACGGCATCAAGGCACTGCGGGAGTGCGGCGATGTGACCATGGAGGACTGCGACATCATCTCGCCGGAATTTGGCTGGTCGGTGGACGGCATCACCATGAACCGCTGCACCGCGCAAAGCGAGTATTTCATGATGCGCGCCCGTGCGCTGCATTTTACCGATGTGACCTTCCAGGGCAAGTATTCTTTCCAGTACATTGAGGACGCGGTGTTCGACAACTGCCGCTTTGATACCAAGGATGCCTTCTGGCACGCCAAAAATGTGGTGGTGAAAAACAGTGTAATCAAGGGAGAATATCTGGCCTGGTACTGCGAGAATGTCACCTTTGAAAATTGCCGCATTATCGGCACGCAGCCGCTGTGCTACTGCAAAGGGCTGCGGCTCATCAATTGCCGCATGGACGAAGCGGACCTGGCCTTTGAAAAAAGTGAGGTGGAAGCGGAGCTCACCGCGCCGATAATCAGCATCAAGAACCCCTATCAGGGCCGCATCCGGGTTCCCCAGGTGGGAGAAGTGATTCGGGACGACCCCGCCGCCAGAGCTGAGATCTGCATCCAAAGCCTGGCGGACAGCCACTGTGCATGACACAAATCAAATGACGATGAAAAGGAGAACATTATGATTCGATCGGAATATTATACCCTCTCCAACGGCGTACAGATCCCCAAGCTGGGTCTGGGCACCTGGTTTATCGAGGACGCAAACGCAGCCCAGGTGGTGCGGGATGCGGTGGAGCTGGGCTACCGGCACATCGACACCGCCCAGGCCTATGAAAATGAGGCGGGCGTGGGCCTTGGCGTGCGCAGCTGCGGACTGGAACGCCATCAACTGTTCGTGACCACCAAGCTGGCTGCCGAGATCAAAACCTATGACGAAGCGGTAAAAGCCATCGACGGCTCTCTGAAAGCCATGCAGCTGGATTACATCGACCTGATGCTCATTCACAGCCCCCAGCCCTGGGCAGACTTCCGCGGTGAGGACCCCTGCTTTGCGGGCAACCGGGAAGCCTGGCGGGCATTGGAAGACGCATACAAGGCCGGCAAGCTGCGGGCCATCGGTGTGTCCAACTTCCTGCAGGCGGATCTGGAAAACCTGCTGGACGGCTGCCGGGTGACGCCCATGGTGAACCAGGTGCTGGCCCATATCGGCAATCTGCCGTTTGAACTGGCAGACTACTGCCGAGAGAAGGGCATTCTGGTGGAGGCCTATTCGCCGGTGGCCCACGGGCAGATTTTGAATCACACTGAGGTCACGGCCATGGCAGAGAAATACAGCGTCACCACCGCCCAGCTGTGCATCCGATACACGTTGCAGCTGGGGATGCTGCCCCTGCCCAAGACCGCGAACAAGGCGCATCTGGAAGAAAATGCGAAGGTGGACTTCGAGATCGTGCCGGAGGATATGCAGCGCCTGAATCAGCTGCCCCCAATCCGGGATTACGGCGAATACAGCGTGTTCCCGGTATTCAGTGGCCGGTAAACAGCCGGAACAATGGAGGAAACCAAGATGAAACGATCCGGTAAGCGGAGCCCTGTGCTGGCGATGCTCATCACGGCAGCCGCCTGGGCGCTGCTTTGCGGCTGTGCACAGCCCGCCTCTGCTGTGAGCAGGAAGGCGGAACCGGAGACGTCCAGTGTGCAAAGCCAGGCAGAGCCTGCCGAACCCCCGCGCCCGGAACCTGCTGGATCGCAAGCACAAGAGGAGATGACCAGAATGAATCTTCAAATCGGGGAGGAAACGCTCACAGTCACCCTGGCGGACAACAGTTCCGCCCGTGCGCTGGCAGAGCTGCTGAAGGAAGGCCCGCTCACTCTCTCGCTGGAGGACTACGCAGGCATGGAAAAGGTGGGACCGCTGGGGACCTCTCTGCCCCAGAACAACGAGCAGATAGTCACCACCCCGGGGGACATCATCCTGTACCAGGGCAGCTCCTTTGTGATCTACTACGGCACCAACTCCTGGAGCCTCACCCGGCTGGGACGCATCAACGATGCGGAGCAAGACCGGCTGCAGGAGTTTCTGGGAGATGGCGCGGTCACCGTGACGCTTTCGCTGGAAGCTGCGGAATCCGAATGAATCAAAAGCAAAGCAGCCCGCCGCTGAAAACCGGCGGGCTGCTTTGTTTTGTCCCACCTGCGGCAGAGGAATTGACAGGAGGAAAGCCCGGTTGGTATAATAAAAAAATTGTATACGATAATTGTGTACAATAGGCGGGCAGGCGGCCCGCAGACCAAACAGCGAAAGGAGCTTAGCGATGCTGAAAGTATGGATCGCCGGTGCGGAAGGCCAGATTGGTACGGCGATAAACGAGATCCTGGACCCACTGGAAATGGAGACCTTCAACACCGACCGGGCTGAACTGGATATTACCAATACCGACGAGGTACTCAGCTTCGGCGAAATCAACCGGCCGGATGTGATCATTAACTGCGCGGCGGTCACCGACATTGCTCTGTGTGAGCAGAACCCGGAACTGGCCTACCAGGTCAACGCCCTGGGCGCACGCAACCTGAGCCTTGTGGCCCGCAAGGTGGGGGCGAAGATGGTGCAGCTGTCCACCGACGACGTGTTCGACGGTCATGCCGAAAAGCCTTACAGCGAATTTGACGACACCAACCCCCAGACGGTGTATGGCGCGTCCAAGCGGGCGGGGGAGAACTATGTGAAGGAGTTCACCCACAAGCATTTCATCATTCGCAGCAGCTGGGTGTACGGCAAGGGCAATAACTTTGTGAACGGCGTGCTGGCCGCAGCCAAAAAGGGCGAGAGCCTGTGCATTCCCCAGGACCAGTACGGCAGCCCCACCAGCGCCAAGGACCTGGCCCGGCTGATCCTGCATCTGATCCACACCAATGAGTACGGCACCTACCATGCCACCTGCAAGGGCGTGTGCAGTCGTTACGAGTTTGCCCAGGAGATCCTGCGGCAGGCGGGCCTGCAGGGCCAGCTGTGCCCCGGCGCCACCGGCGAGGCGGACCATTACCTGGCCCGTCCGGCCTACGCGGTGCTGGATAATTTTATCCTTCGCATTATCGACCTGTATGCGATGCCTGTATGGCAGGCGTCGCTGGCGGAATATCTGGAAGAAAGGGAGGGCTGAGATGGAGCGCAGCGCGAAGAAAACAAAGAAGATGGGTCTGACCACCCGCATTTTCATTGCACTTTTGGCGGGCGTTGCCTTCGGTGTGGCCCTGTGTTACCTGGTTCCGGACGGTTCCTTCAAGAATGACATCCTGGTGGAAGGCGTGCTTTATGTGGTGGGCCAGGGCTTCATCCGGCTGATGAAGATGCTGGTGGTGCCGCTGGTGTTCTGTTCCATCGTGTGCGGCAGCATGTCCATCGGCGACACCAAGAAGCTGGGCACGGTAGGTGTGCGCAGCCTGATCTTCTACCTGTGCACCACCGCCTGTGCGGTCACGGTGGCCCTGCTGGTGGGTAACTTGCTCAACCCCGGCCTGGGATTGGATTTGAGCGTGCTGCAGAGCACCACCACCCAGGTGGAAAGCATGCAGGCCACCTCCCTTACCGAGACCCTGCTCAACATCATCCCGGACAACCCCATCGGCGCGCTGGCCAAGGGCGAGATGCTGCAGATCATTCTGTTTGCTCTGATCGTGGGCGTCATCCTGGCGAAGCTGGGCGAGCGGGCCGAGACCGTGGGCAGCTTCTTCAGCCAGTTCAACGATGTAATGATGGAAATGACCATGATGGTCATGTCGCTGGCTCCGGTGGGCGTGTTCTGCCTGATCTCTCGCACCTTTGCCACCATCGGCTTCAGCGCCTTCCTGCCGCTGGCAAAATACATGGTGGCGGTGTTCCTGGCGCTGGGCATTCAGTGCTTTGTGGTCTATATGAGCATGCTGAAGCTGTTCACCGGGCTCAACCCTGTCAAGTTCATCAAGAACTTCTTCCCGGTCATGGCTTTTGCCTTCTCCACGGCTACCTCCAACGCCACCATTCCTCTGTCCATTGATACGCTGGCCAAGAAGATGGGCGTATCCAAGCGAATCTCCTCCTTCACCATCCCGCTGGGCGCCACCATCAATATGGACGGCACCTCCATCATGCAGGGCGTGGCGGTGGTGTTTGTTGCCCAGGCCTTCGGCATCCATCTGGATATGATGGACTACATCACCGTCATTGGTACCGCCACCCTGGCTTCGGTGGGTACGGCGGGCGTGCCCAGCGTTGGTCTGGTCACCCTGACCATGGTGTTCAACTCGGTGGGCCTGCCGGTGGAGGCCATTGGCCTGATCATGGGCATCGACCGTATTCTGGATATGACCCGCACCGCGGTGAACATCACCGGCGACGCGGTGTGCACCACCATTGTGGCCCATCAGAACAAAGCGCTGGATAAATCCGTGTTCGAGCGCTCGTAAAACAGCATAAGGCGGCAGATGCCGCCGGAAGGGAAATAACGTATGATCCAGGCGATTTTTTGCGACTTTTACGGCACACTGGTGCCGGAATACGGCCCCGCCTCCTACGAGGTGATCTGGCGCGTCTGCGAGAGCGGCAGCGAGAAGAACCCGAAGGCGGTGGTCGCCGCCTGGTGGAAGCGCTACGGTGAAAAGCAGCAGGCAGCCTGGGGCGATACCTTCCGCACCCAGTATGAGCTGGCGCTGGAAAGTTATCAGGAGCTGCTGGAAGAGTATCATTCCAGTGAGGACCCGAAAGCCTTGTGCGACAAGATGGCCGAGCACTGGGCCGCGCCGGGCCTTTGTGAAGGTGCCGCGGAATTTCTGGACAGATGCGGCCTGCCGGTCTGGCTGGTCACCAACAGCGACACCGGCTATGTGGAGCAGGCGGCGCGTCAGTGCGGCATCTCTCCGGCGGGCATTGTCACCAGTGAGATGGCCCGCTGCCCCAAGCCCCATCCGGGTATCTATCAGCTGGCATTGCAGCTGGCAGGTCTTGCGCCGGACCAGGTGGTGCACATCGGCGATTCGCTGCAGGGCGACGCTCTGGGCCCGGCCAAGCTGGGCATCCGCACCATCTGGCTGAATACCGAAGGCCGTCCGGTACCGGAGGGCGTTACCGCTGCCGCAAGTCTTTCCGATGCACTGGAGATCCTGCGCAGCTGGCAGCAGGCGGAAAATCAATAAAAAAGAATGCCGCCGGGCGGATTCCTTTGGAGGGAACCGCCCGGCGGCATTTTGCTTTTGGGTCAGGGCTTAGGCGCGGAGGCCGGAGCTTTTTCGATGTAAACGCTGGTGGAGGGGAAGGCGAAGCTGCAGCCGTTTTTGTAAACCAGGTCCATCAGCTCCAGGTTGATGGATTCCTGAATTTTCAAAAATTCGGCCAGTGCGCCGGTGGCAGCGTAGAACTGGATCAGGATGTCAATGCTGGAAGCACCGAAGCCGGTCATCTGTACCCGAATGGTATCCGGGTGAACATCCTCCCGGGCCGCCAGCATGGCGCGAATGTCAGCAAGCAGGCTTTCCAGCTGGCTGCGGGTGGTGTCGTAGGTTACGCCCAGGGTGAATTTTGCCAGCCGCCGGTTGATCTGGCTGTAGTTGATCATGGCGTTGCTCACCAGGATGCTGTTGGGAATCACCAGCACCGAGTCGTTCAGCTGGCGGATGCGGGTGGAGCGGAACGCAATGTCCTCCACCTCGCCCTCGCCGTCCTTGCACCAGATCCAGTCGCCGATGGCAAAGGGCTTTTCAAAGATGACCACCAGGCCGCCGAAGAAGTTGGTGGCGTAATCCTTGGCCGCCAGCGAAAGGGTCAAACCGACGATGCCCAGGCTGGTGAGCAGGCTGCCCACCGGGAAGCCAAGCTCCTGCAGCAGCATCAGGATGGCGAACACCAGAATGGTGCCCTTGAGGATCTTGTTCAAAAAGTTGGCGACGGTGTGGTCCACGTCCAGGTCCAGCTTGCCGCTCACGTCGTGGAAGAGCACCGGTCCCAGGTCGCTGCTGCCGATGAGGCCCCAGGCCAGCAGGCAGATCATGGTCACCCGCAGCAGTTTGCCTGCCAAATCAATCAAGGCGCCGCCCAGGTCTACGGGCAGGGGGAGCAGAACACAGGCCAGAAAGATACCGGTGGTCCACACCGCCACCGGGGCCGGGCGGGAAAAGCCCTTGGCCAGTACGTAAGGTCCCTTTTTCTCCTTTTTGTTCAGAAGATTCATCAGCCAGGGCATGACCTTGTAGCGCACCAGTCGGCTGATCAGGTAGGAGACAGCGAACACGATCAGACTGATGGCCAGCTGAAAGAGCGCACCGTCGGTGTTCAAAATATATCCTGTGATTTTTTCAATCATAGCAGTGATCCGTCCTGTTGAATTTTTTATCCCGTGCAAATTGTCGAACACGGGTATATCCATAGTATATCACACACCCCGCTTTCAAAAAAGTTATATGCACCTTTTGCAAAACAAAATTCACGAAACGCTTGCATTTTCTGGCAAGGGCGCATATAATAATATTCAAGAAAGCAGTTTCAGGGCGGGGTGAAATTCCCCACCGGCGGTATAGCCCGCGACCATCCGGTATTTCCGGGTGCTGATCTGGTGCGATTCCAGAGCCGACGGTATAGTCCGGATGAAAGAAACGGCAGCGTTAGGTTTGTTGTTCGCCCTTTTGCAGGTGTACCCATCTGCAAAGGGGCGTTTTGTTTTACCTGCCGGGCAACACACTGGGGCCGACTTTCCGAAAAATGATTGGGCGCAATGCCCGGGAGGAAAATGATTATGACAAACGCAAAAACCACGGAACCCACCACCATGGCCCGCTCCACCCGACGGGTACGCAACATGACCGTTACCGCTATGCTTTCCGCTGTGGCTGCTGTGCTCATGTTCTTCGATTTCAGCCTGCCCATGTTCATTCCCAGCTTTGTGAAGATGGATATCTCCGAGCTGCCCGCACTGCTGGCGGCCTTCAGCATGGGCCCTGTGTCCGGCGTGGTGGTCTGCCTGGTGAAGAACATCCTGGCGGCCATCTTCCACGGCTCCACTGGCGGCATCGGTGAGGTGTGCAACTTCCTGCTGGGCGCTGCTTTTGTGGGCAGCGCGGGCGTGATCTACAAGTATAAGAAGACTCGTTTGGGTGCGGTCATCGCCGCTCTGGTCGGCTCCGTGGTTATGGCTGTGATTTCGGTGCCGGTGAACTACTTCCTGAGCTACCCGGTCTACAGCGCCATGTTCGGCGGCATCGACCTGATCATTGACGCCTACCGCGCGCTGCGCCCCAGTGTGAATGGCCTGCTGGAATGCCTGCTGATCTTCAACATGCCCTTCACTCTGGTCAAGGGCCTGATCGTTTCGCTGGTCACCTTCCTGATCTACAAGCCCCTCAGCCCTGTGCTGCATGGCCGCAACCGCTAAAAAGTGCTTGACAGACCTTTTCTGGTGTGTTACACTGTGTTTCGCAAATTGAATAGCAACTTATCAAGAGTGACGGAGGGAACAGGCCCTGTGAAGTCCAGCAACCTGCATCATGCAAGGTGCCAAATCCTGCGGGAAACCGAAAGATAAGCGTAATAGCGCTCAAAGGCTTTCGGGCCTTTGGGCGCTTTTTGTTGCAGTTTCCGGCAAGTTGCTTTTCAGCCAAATCCTGCGCTCTGAGCGCATACAAATCAAGGAGGGCAACATCATGCCGAAATGCTTTTTTACTTCTGAATCCGTGACCGAAGGCCATCCCGACAAAATCTGCGACCAGATCAGCGACGCTGTGCTGGACGCCATCCTGGAAAAGGACCCCGATGCCCGCGTGGCCTGTGAGACCACCTGCTCCACCGGTCTGGTTCATGTGATGGGCGAGATCACCACCAGCTGCTATGTGGACATCCAGACCATTGCCCGCAACGTGATCCGGGACATCGGCTACACCCGCGCCAAGTATGGCTTTGATGCCGACACCTGCGCCGTGCTGACCAACATCGACGAGCAGAGCCCGGATATCGCGCTGGGCACCAACGACGAGGTGGGCGGCGCCGGCGACCAGGGTATGATGTTCGGCTACGCCTGCACCGAGACCCCTGAGCTGATGCCCCTGCCCATCAGCCTGGCCCACAAGCTGGCCAAGCGGCTGACCGAGGTGCGCAAGAACGGCCAGATGGCTTACCTGCGTCCGGACGGCAAGAGCCAGGTGACCGTGGAGTACGACGACGGCAAGCCCGTGCGCGTGGATGCTGTGGTCATCTCCAGCCAGCACAGCCCGGACGTGGAGATGGAGCAGCTGCGCCGCGAGGTGATGGAGCAGGTGATCCGTCCGGTGATCCCCGCCGAGCTGCTGGACGAGAATACCAAGTACTACATCAACCCCACCGGCCGCTTTGTGGTGGGCGGTCCTCAGGGTGACTCCGGCCTGACCGGCCGCAAGATCATCGTGGATACTTACGGCGGCTATGCCCGCCACGGCGGCGGTGCCTTCAGCGGCAAGGACCCCAGCAAGGTGGACCGCAGTGCCGCCTACGCCGCCCGCTGGGTTGCCAAAAATATCGTGGCTGCCGGTCTGGCGGAAAAGTGCGAGGTTCAGCTGGCCTACGCCATCGGCGTGGCCGAGCCGGTGAGCATCCTGGTGGATACCTTCGGCACCAGCAAGTACAACAGCGAGGAGCTGGAGGCCGCGGTGCGCAAGGTGTTCGACCTGCGTCCCGCTGCCATCATCAGCGCGCTGGAGCTGCGCAAGCCCGGCTACCGCGCCGTGGCCGCCTACGGTCACATGGGCCGTGAGGACCTGGGCGTGGCCTGGGAGCGCACCGACCGTGTGGATGCCCTGAAAGCCGCTCTGGCCTGATTGAAGCCGTCATAAGAAATAAGAAAATCACCCGTCTGTCGGAAGCTTCCGGCGGACGGGTGATTTCTTTTTCAAAAAAACTTTGCAGCGCAGCTGCTGGCGGCCTGTTCCACCGCCTGTGCCAGCTGGGCGAGCAGCTCGGATTGCGGGCTGTCGGGCAGGCAGACGAAGTGGAAGGGCCGCTCCAGCTGCAGGTCCTCCAGCTCCATCACCTGCAACCTGTTTTGAGCCAGCAGGCTTTGGGCGGCGACCTCGTAGGCAAAAGTGATGCCCTTGCCCGCGGCAACCAGGCCCAGTAGGGTAGGGATGTGCTCGATCTCGCACAGGCTCACGTAGTCGGTCACCGCCAGATTGTGGGCCCGGCATTCCCCCTCAAAGATGTCCCGGGTGCCGCTGCCGCTTTCCCGCAGAATCAACGGTGCCTGTAAGGTGTCACGCAGGCAGCGAAAAGCCCGGTAGGGACTGTTCGGACTGCACAGACCCACAAAACGGCTGACAAAGAAGGGGTGGTAGTCGTAGCGTTGATGATCGAAATTGCCTTCGATGAGGGCGAAATCCAGCAGTCCGTTTTCCAGCTGTTCCAGCAAAGCGTGGGTGTTCTGCTCCACCATGTGGAACTGGATCTCGGGGAACCGGTCCACCAGCTGGGGCAGCACCGCTGGCATCAGGCCGTCTGCGATGGAGAGGGTAGCACCGAAGCGCAGAGTAGGCGTGTCGCCCTGGTGCATTTCCCGGGCAATCTGCTCGTCCAGGGTAGCCAGACGGCGGCAAAGCTGGGCCAGTCGCTGCCCCTGCGGGGTGAGCGCCAGCCGCCGCCCCTCCTTGACAAACAGCTTGACCCCATAGGCCGCTTCCAGCGCCCGGATGTGCTGGCTTACGGCGGGTTGGGTCAGATGGAGCAGCTCCGCACAGCGGGTGGTACTTTGGCATTGCACCAGCAGTAAAAAGGTATGAAGCTTCGGGTCCAGCATACAATCTCACTTTCTATAAATATGACTTATGAATTAGCGATAAATACTAATTTGATTTTATATGAAACTGGCCGTATAATCAAGTGCGGGCAGAGAAATGTTGCTAGCCAAGGCAGGATTTCCCCGCGCCGGGCGGCGCAGAACAGCAGCCGCCTTCCGGAACATGCAACTACGAAAGGAATGCGGCTTTACTATGAAACAGTTCGTTACCAAACATGCACCCGGCTTTCTGGTCTGCCTGGTACTGGCATTGATCGCCCAGGGCATTGCAAAATTTTTCCCCAGCATCGGCGCGGCGTTGTTCGCCATCGGTCTGGGCATTCTGTGCGGAAACACCTTTTTGAACAAGCCCTGCTTTGATGCAGGCACCAAGTTTTCCGAGCGGAACCTGCTGGAATATTCCATCGTTCTCACCGGCGCGAGCCTGCTGCTCAGCGACATTCTGGCCCTGGGCCTGCGAGGCCTCGGCTTCATCGCCTGCCAGATGGCCCTCACCGTTGCGGTGGCGTATCTGATCGGCCGCAAGATGGGCTTCGGCAAAAAGTTCAGCCTGCTGATGGGCGCGGGCAACGCGGTGTGCGGCTCCTCTGCCATTGCCACCGTGTCGCCGGTGGTCAAGGCCAACAGCAAGGACAAGGGCATTTCCATCACAATCGTGAACGTGACCGGCACCATCCTGATGGTGGTGCTTCCCATCCTCACCGGTGTGGTTTACCAGCATGAGGTGATGCACACCTCCGCCATGATCGGCGGCACCCTGCAGTCCATTGGTCAGGTGATCGCCTCCGCCCAGCTGGTGGGCGGCGAGGTGGTGGAGACCGCCACCATCTTCAAGATCATCCGCATTGTGTTTATCGTGCTGGTGGCGCTGGCCTTCTCCCGCATGAACGTGGAAAAGGACGACACTCCGCTGTTTTCCAAGTCCGAAGCAGGAGAGTACGGCGCGGTAAAAGCAGGCGTGCCCTGGTTCATCATCGGCTTCTTCATCATGGCTATCCTGCACAGCGTGGGCGTGATTCCTCCAGTGGTCAGCCATGCGGCCAAGCTGGTGAGCCAGCAGTTCGAGATCATCGCCCTGGCTGCCATCGGCATGCGGGTAAAATTCTGTGACCTTGCCGCCGAAGGCCCCCGCGCTATGCTGTACGGCGTGGGCGTGGGCGCTTGCCAGATTGTGTTCGCTCTGGTGCTGATTCGGGTGTTCATCGGCTGATTGCTCTTTATATAATTGTATTATAAATCAACTCCGGCCCGGGGCGCTTGGTTCGCCCCGGGCCTTTTTGTGTGCAGGAGCCTTGGTTGAAAAACGACTGCCGCTGTGCTATGATAAAATACTGTGTTTGATGTTTTTTCAGAGCGCCCCGCGCCAGGCAAAGACTCGCGGCGCGGCAGGCGGGGAGGGTACTATGCAGAGCGATCGCACCTATTTGTTCGAACAGGCCCCGGTGCCAAAGGCCGTTCTTTCCATGGCCATGCCCACCATTGCCAGCTCGCTGGTAATGGTGTTGTACAATCTGGCCGATACCTACTTCGTGGGCATGCTCAACGACCCGGTACAGAATGCGGCGGTCACCCTGGGCGCGCCGGTGCTGCTGGCCTTCAATGCCATCAACAATCTGTTCGGCGTGGGTTCCTCCAGCATGATGAGCCGGGCCCTGGGCCGGGGCGACAAAAAGACCGCCCAGCAAAGCGCCTCCTTCGGCTTTTGGTGCGCGCTGCTGTGCGGTGCGCTGATCTCGCTGTTCTTTGTCTTCTTTTCCGCTCCGGCGCTGCAGGTGCTGGGCGCCAGTGCCGATAATGCCAAGGCGACGGCGGACTATCTGTTCTGGACCACCAGCTGCGGTGCAGTGCCCGCCATTCTGAATGTCGTGATGGCCTACATGGTGCGCAGCGAGGGTGCCGCGCTGCACGCCAGCATCGGTACCATGAGCGGCTGTTTTTTGAACATGCTGCTGGACCCCTTCTTCATCCTTCCCTGGGGCCTGAACATGGGCGCGGCGGGCGCGGGCCTTGCCACCTTCCTGTCCAACTGCGTGGCCTGCTGCTACTTCCTGGTGCTGATGGTGGTGCGGCGCAAAAACAGCTGCATCAGCCTGCGGCCCTGCAAGCCGGACCGTCAGGTGGTGCTGGGTGTGTGCGGCGTGGGTATTCCTGCCGCCATCCAGAACCTTTTGAATGTGACCGGCATAACGGTGCTGAACAACTTCACCTCTGCTTACGGGTCCAATGCAGTGGCTGCCATGGGCATCGCCCAGAAGATCAACCAGGTGCCGTTTTACATTGCGCTTGGTCTTTCCCAGGGGCTCATGCCGCTGGTCAGCTACAACTATGCCTCCGGCAACTACCGCCGCATGAAGCGCTGCTTCTTCTTCGCGGCACAGATTGCACTTTCCTTCCTGACGGTGCTCAGTGTGGTGTACTGGTTCAACAGCGACCTGCTGATTACTCTGTTTATGGAAAATCCCGAGACGGTGGCCTACGGCTCCCGCTTCTTGCATGGCATGTGCCTGGCGCTGCCCTTCCTGTGTGTGGACTTTCTGGCGGTGGGCGTCTTCCAGGCCTGCGGTCTGGGGCGGCAGGCTCTGCTGTTCGCGGTGCTGCGCAAGATCGTGATAGAGATCCCCGCGCTGGTGATCCTGAATCTGATCTGGCCCCTCTACGGCCTGGCCTATGCCCAGACCGTTGCGGAGGTCATCCTGAGCATCACGGCGGTGCTGGTGCTGCGGCATATCTTCCAGAATCTGGGCAACCCGCCGGAAAAGGCGGCCCAGGCAACAATCAACAAATAAAAAAGAAACGCGAACGGCGGCCAAAGGGGGGCAGAGGAAATGGAACAGGAACAGCAGCTGCTTCGGATGGAGGGCACCATCGAGCATCTGATCTACGAAAACCGGGACACCGGCTATGTGGTGTTCGAGGTAAACGCCGGGGGCGAACTGCATGTGGTCACCGGCGTGCTGGGCGAGGTGAACGTGGGCGAAAGCGTTACCCTTTACGGACATTTTGAAAATCATCCCACCCACGGACCCCAGTTCAAGGCCACCTCCTGCGAGGCCTCCATGCCCCAGGACGAAGCCGCCACTCTGGCCTATCTTTCCAGCGGTGCGCTGCCCTACATCGGGCCCGCCACCGCCAAAAAGCTGGTGGAAACCTTCGGAGCGGACAGCCTGGAGGTGATCGCCAATCAGCCGGAAAAGCTCACCATCCTGCGGGGCATCACGTCGGATAAGGCCATGGCCATCAGCAACGAGTTCCGCCGCATGTTTGGCGTGCGGGAGGCGGTGGCCTATCTGGGCCGGTTCGGCATCAGCCCGGTGCGGGCGGTGGAGGTCTACCGCCATCTGGGGCCCAGTACGGTGGAGGCCATCCGGCAGAATCCGTATCTTTTGTGCGGTGAGCCGCTGCGGCTCAAATTTGCTCAGGGGGATGCCATCGCCGCCGAGATGGACCTGGCGCAGGACGGCAGCCTGCGTCTTTGGGCGGGTATTTTGTATGTGCTGCGCCACAACGGGGGCAACGGCCATACCTGCCTGCCCCGGTCCCAGCTGCTGACCACCACGGCCAAATTCTTGAAGATCGGCGAGGACGCCATTGACCGGGAGCTGGATGCCGCCATCGCCGAGGGCGAGGTGGCTCGCTACATCTGCGAGGGAAGGGAATATCTTTACCTGCCGGACCTGTTGCGGGCCGAGCAGGACATCGCCGCCCGCCTGTGGGAGCTGACCCGCTATCCGGCCACCCAGCCCCGGGACCTGGATGCGAACATCCGGGCGCTGGAGCGGGCCCAGGGCTTTGCCTATGCGCCGGAGCAGCGCAAGGCCATCGAGACTGCCCTGTGCAGCAACGTGATGGTGCTCACCGGCGGCCCCGGCACCGGCAAGACCACCACCGTGAACGCCATTCTGGCCCTGTTCCAGAATCAGGCGGACCGGGTGGCTTTGTGCGCGCCCACCGGCCGGGCAGCCAAACGGCTCAGTGAGCTCACCGGCCAGAAGGCCCAGACCATCCACCGTCTGCTGGAGGTGGACTATGACCCCCAAATCCATCTGCTGCGCTTCATCCACAATGAGAAGAACCTGCTCAAGTGCGATGTGGTGGTGCTGGATGAGATGAGTATGGTGGACGCCAAGCTTTTCCAGAGCCTTTTGGCGGCGCTGAAGCACGGCTGCCGTATCATTATGGTGGGGGACGCGGACCAGCTGCCCAGCGTGGGCCCGGGCAACATCCTCAGCGAGGTGATTCGCAGCGGAGTGGTGCCCACCGTCTGCCTGACCCGGATCTTCCGCCAGCAGAATCAGAGCATGATCGTGGAAAACGCCCATCGCATCGTGCACGGGCTGGTGCCCCAGCGGGGCGACCGGAACAGCGATTTCTTCTTTTTGCAGGCCAGCGGTCTGGCCTGTCAGCAGCTGGTGTGCGACCTGGTGGCCACCCGGCTGCCCAAAAGCTACGGCCTGGACCCCATCCGGGATATTCAGGTCCTTTGTCCCACCAAGATCGGCCCGGTGGGTACCGCCGCGCTGAACCAGCGCTTGCAGGCCATGCTCAATCCGCCCGCGCCGGACAAGCCCCAGCTGGAAATGGCGGGCCAGGTGTTCCGCCTGGGCGATAAGGTGATGCAGGTGCGCAACAACTACCTGATCCCCTACGAGCGGGACGGCGGCGAAGTAGGTGTGGGTGCCTTCAATGGCGACCTGGGCGTGATCCTGGGCGTGGACCCGGGCGAGCGGGCGCTGCTGGTGCAGATGGACGACCGCAAGCTGGTGTACACCGCCGAGAACATCCCCGAGCTGGAAATTGCCTACGCAGTCACGGTGCACAAGAGTCAGGGCAGCGAGTTTGCGGCGGTTGTTATTCCGGTGAGTGATCTGCCGGAGAAGCTGTGCTACCGGAACCTGCTGTACACCGGCGTGACCCGCGCCAAGCGGCTGTGCATTCTGGCCGGCCGCCCGGATACTGTAGCCCGCATGACCGAAAATATCCGCCAGAACCTGCGCTACAGCTGTTTGGCGGACCTGCTGCGAAACGGGGCCACACTATGAAAACGGCAAGGCTGCGGCTGTGGGCCGAGCAGGTCCGGGTGCTGCTGTTTCCCCGGCGCTGTCCCTTCTGCGGGCGGGTGTTGGGCTTTCTCACCCGCTGCCCGGACTGTGAGCCGGAGCTGAAAAAGCTGAAGCTGATGATTCCGCGCCTGCCGGACAGTGAGCACTGCATGGAGCATCTGAGCGGCGCAGCCGCGGTCTACCGTTACGACGGCTGTGTGCGCGAGGCCATTCTGCGAATGAAAAACGGCGGCCAGGGCTATTGCGCAAAGGAGCTGGGTGTTTGGATGGCAGCCGTGATTTTCGGATGTACTTTCCGGCAGCAGCGTGGTATAATACGATTGGAAGAACAGCAGGTGCTGCGCCGGTTTGATCTGGTGGTTCCGGTGCCTGCGGATGGCCGCGACAGGGGATACAATCTGCCGGAGCTGCTGGCCCGTCAGCTGGCCTGGGCACTGGATGTTCCGCTGGACCCGGGGGCTCTGAAAAAGATTCGTCACACCCCAAAGCAGGAAGGCAAAACCGCCAGCCAGCGGATGGAGAACGTGAAGAACGCCTATCGGGCCACTGACCCGGCGGCCATTGAAGGCAAACGGGTGCTGCTGGTGGACGATGTGATCACCACAGGAGCGACCCTGTCCAACTGCGCCAAGGCGCTGCGCGCCGCCGGTGCACTGGACGTCTTCGCGGTTACCCTGGCAGAAACACAATCCGCGCGGTGATTCCGCGCGTGCAGATAGAGAGGGAATGAAGTTATGGCACAATATGACATTGGCATCGACCTTGGCACCACCACCATCATCATCGCGGTGGAGGGCAAGGGCGTTATTCTGAATCAGCCCAGCGTGGTTGCGGTGGACAACCGCAAGGACCAGGTGCTGGCGGTAGGCGACGAGGCGCTGGCCATGGTTGGCCGTACCCCCAACTACATCTCCGCAATCCGCCCCTTGAAGGACGGCGTGATCTCCAACCACATGCTCACCCGCGAGCTGATCTGCCGTTTTGTGAACAAGGTCTATGACTCCCGTCTGATCAAGCCCCGGGTGGCTGTCTGCGTTCCCGCCGCCATCACCGGCATCGAAAGCGACGCCGTGGTGGAGGCTGTGGTGGCCGCGGGCGCCCGTCAGGTTTTCCTGATCGACGAGCCCATGGCCGCGGCCATCGGTTCCGGTATTGACATCCGCGAACCTGCCGGTCATATGGTAGTGGACATCGGCGGCGGCACCACCGATATTGCGGTCATCAGCCTGGGCGGCAAGGTGCGCGCCACCAGTGTGGACGTGGCGGGCAACACCTTTGACGATGAGATCATGAAGCTGGTGCGCTCCAAGTTCAATGTGGCCATTGGTCTGCGCACTGCCGAGGAGCTGAAAAAGCAGGTGGCTTGCTGCAAGCCCAGCACCTTTACCTCCAGCATGGAAGTGAAGGGCCGCAGCCTGCTCACCGGCCTGCCCCAGAAGTTCACCGTAAAGACCGAGGACCTGTACGAGGCGGTGATGCCTCTGGTGGAGCAGATCACCGTGGCAGCCCATCAGGTGCTGGAAAAAACGCCCCCGGAGCTGGCAGGCGATATCTTCACCGATGGCATCATGCTCACCGGCGGCGGTTCCATGCTCAAGGGTCTGGACGAGTACATGAGCCAGGAGCTGAAGGTCCAGGTGCGCGTTTCTCCCGACCCGATCAACTGCGTGGCCCTGGGTACCGCCCATTGCCTGGCCATTGGCGAGGATTTGGAGACCGGCTTCCAGGACGCCACCCCCCGCCTGGGCCGGCGCTGATCATTGGAATTCTTGCGGCAGCCTTTCTGTCCCCCATGCGGGGCAGGGGGCTGCCGTTTTGCTTGAACAGGCTTGTTGCCTCTGCCACAGACAGGCGGCTTCCGGGCTGTTATGCTGGTTGTCTGTGACCATATCGCCGAATTCCCGGCAAACTCGTCTTTTTCTGGCGGAGGCTTTGTGCTATAATGTTAACCGATAGTGCATATCTGTGCGGCTGGTCGGAAAACTTCCGGCCTGGCCGGGACAAGGAGTTTCCATGAACGTGACCAATGAGTTTTTGAAATACCGCGACGCTTTCATTGAAAAGCAGTTTGGCCGGCTGAACCCGGTACAGAAAAAGGCCGTGTTTTCCATCGAGGGCCCGCTCCTGATTCTGGCGGGCGCGGGCAGCGGCAAGACCACCGTGCTGGTCAACCGTATCGCCAACATCATCCGCTTCGGCAAGGCCCATGGCTCCGACTGGCTGCCCGGGCCGGTGGGCGAAGCAGAGCTGGCAGCTCTGAAGGCCGCGGTGGAAACCGGCGCGCCCCTTGCTCCCGGGCTGGAGCGTCTGCTGCGGTACGAGAACGCCCGTCCCTGGAACGTGCTGGCCATCACCTTCACCAACAAGGCGGCAGGGGAGCTGAAGGCCCGTCTGGCCGCCATGCTGGGCGAGGAGATGGGCGCGGACGTGAACGCCTCCACCTTCCACTCCGCCTGTGTGCGGATGCTGCGGCGGGACGCCGACCGGCTGGGCTTCCCCAAGAGCTTCACCATCTATGACACCAGCGACCAGGAGCGGGCCATGAAAGAGGTCTACAAGGAGCTGCTGGTGGACGATAAGTTCCTGCCCATCAAATCCGCCATGGGTCAGATCGGCCGCATGAAGGACCAGCTCATCAGCCCGGACGAGGCCATGGAAGCCCCGCAGGACACCAAGGCCGGCCTTCTGGCCAAGGTCTATCGGAATTACTCCGTCCGACTGAAAAAGGCCGGTGCCATGGATTTCGACGATTTGATCTATTACACCGTGCTTTTGCTGCGGGAAAATCCCGATGTGTTGGAGTATTATCAGCAGAAGTATCGTTATGTATTGGTGGACGAGTATCAGGACACCAGCGTGGCCCAGTTCCATCTGGTGCGTCTGCTGGCCGGCGGCTACAAGAACGTCTGCGTGGTGGGCGACGACGACCAGAGCATCTACCGGTTCCGCGGCGCCACCATCGAGAACATCCTGAACTTCGAGCAGCATTTCCCCGGCGCGCAGGTCATTCGGCTGGAGCAGAACTACCGCTCCACCTCCAATATTCTGGACGCGGCCAACTGCGTCATTAAAAACAACCAGGGCCGCAAGGGCAAGACCCTTTGGACCGAGAACGGCGCGGGCGACCGGGTGCACCATTACCTGGCCGAAAGCGAGCAGGACGAGGCATCCCACATCGCCACCGTGATCGGCCAGCATTTGAAAGAGGGGGCCCGCCTGAGGGACCACGCGGTGCTCTACCGCATGAACGCCCAGTCGGGCCCGGTGGAAACCTACTTCGCCCGTGCGGGCATCCCCTATAAGATCGTGGGCGGCCAGCGGTTCTACGACCGTAAGGAAGTGAAGGACATCATTTCCTATATGTCCATCGTGGCGAACCCCAACGACGACCTGCGCTTAAAGCGCATCATCAATGAGCCCGCCCGCAAGATCGGCGCTACCACCGTGGATAAAATGAGCGACATCGCTGCCGGACTGGGCGTTAATCTGCTGAGCGTGTGCGAAAACGCCAAGGATTACCCGGCCATCAGCCGGGCGGCCAGCGCGCTGAACGGCTTCTACGGCATCTATCTGAAGCTGGTCCAGGCCAGCGAGACCCTGCCGCTGGATGAGTTTGTGAGCCGCCTTTTGGAGATCACCGGCTACAAAAAGATGCTGGAAGCCCAGGGCGACGAAGGCGCGTCCCGGCTGGAAAACCTTGGCCAGTTGATTTCCAGCGTGAAAACCTACGCGGACCAGAAGGGCGAGGAAGCCACTCTGGCAGGCTTTTTGGAAGAAGTGGCCCTGATTTCGGACCTGGACAGCTACGACGAGGAAAACGACGTGGTGGTCATGATGACCATGCACTCCGCAAAGGGTCTGGAATACGACTATGTGTTCATCGTGGGCATGGAGGAAGGCATCTTCCCCAGCGATATGTGCCGCTTCTCGGACGAGGAGCTGGAGGAGGAGCGCCGCCTGTGCTACGTGGGCATCACCCGTGCAAAGAAGGAGCTGTATCTTTCTTCCAGCCAGAGCCGGATGATCTTCGGGCGCACCCAGCGCAATCCGCCCTCCCGCTTTTTGGATGAGATCGACCCGGATCTGATGGACATGGAGGAGAGCCCGGCGGTGTCCGGCGGGCGTTCCTGGGGCGGCGGCTTCGGCAGCTTCGGCGGTTTTGGCGGCTCCTCCCGCGAGAGCGGCCACGGCTTCGGTTCTGGCGCAGGCTTCGGCGGCGGTGCTGCGGCTTCTCCCCGGCGGGAGTGGGGCGGTTCCGGCAGCTTTGGCGGCCGGGCTGCATCGGCATCCGCTGGCGGCGGCAGCCGGTTCGGCTCCGCACCCTCCGGTCGGTTCGGCACTTCCACCGTGGGCGCGGCGGCACCCGCACGCCCGGCGGCTTCTGCGACGGCCGGGTCCAAGAGCTTCAAGCCCGGCGATGTGGTGGAGCATAAGGTGTTCGGCCGGGGCGTGGTGCTCAAAGCGACCCCCGCGGCGGGCGACACCATCGTGGAGATCCGGTTTGAAAAGGCCGGCGTGAAAAAGACCATGGCGAACTACGCCCCTCTGACCCTGATTAAATAACCTTTGGAGGCAACCCAATCATGTTGAACGTATCTCTGATCGCGTATACCCCGGAACCGGAAAAGGTGGTGGCCGCAGCGGCAAAGTTGTGCTATTCCAATGCGCACATCGACGACCTGCTGTCCGGCCTGACCCCGGAGAAGAGCCGGGAATTCGTGGAGAGGCTGGCCAAGCTGGGGCACGAAAGCCCCACCGAGCACGTGAGCTTTACCTTTGGCATTGAAGGGGTGTCCCGCAGCCTGCTGGCGCAGATCACCCGTCACCGCATTGCCAGCTACAGTGTGCAGAGCCAGCGCTATGTGCGGCTGGATCAGTTTGACTATGTGACCCCGCCCGAGATCGAGGCGGACCCGGCGGCGCTGGAGGAGTTCCAGGCGGCCATGGCCCAGGAGAACGAGAACTACAAGCGCATTGCGGCCCTGCTGAAGGATGGCCACATCCGCCGCCTGATGGCTCAGGGCATGAGCGAGGCCGAAGCAGCCAAGAAGGCTGAGAAGATGGCCATTGAGGATGCCCGCTTCGTGCTGCCCAACGCCTGCGACACCAAGATGGTGGTGACCATGAACGCCCGCAGCCTGCAGAACTTCTTCCGGCACCGGTGCTGCAACCGGGCCCAGTGGGAGATCCGGGCTCTGGCGGACGAGATGCTGCGGCTGGTGTATCCCATCGCGCCGTCTCTGTTCAAGATGGCTGGACCCGGCTGCGTGAAGGGTGCCTGCCCGGAGGGGGCCATGAGCTGTGGTGAAACCATGGCCATGCGGGAAAAATATGCCCGGCTGAAAGAGGAGGCGCTGAAACCGTGAACGGCAAGCTGATCGTGATCGAAGGGCTGGACGGCAGCGGCAAGGCCACCCAGGCCCGTGCCCTGGCCGAGGCTTTGCAGGCCCAGGGCAGGGACGTGATGCAGATCACCTTCCCGGACTATGCCAGCGATTCCTCCGCCCTGGTCAAGATGTACCTGGGCGGGCAGTTCGGAAGCCATCCGGACGATGTGAACGCCTATGCCGCCTCCGCCTTCTATTCGGTGGACCGGTTCGCCAGCTACAAGATGAAGTGGGGCGAATTCTACCGCAAGGGCGGCATCGTCATCGCCGACCGCTACACCACCAGCAACGCGGTGCACCAGTGCTCCAAACTGCCTCCGGAGCAGTGGGACGCGTTTCTGGATTGGCTGTTTGATTTTGAGTATAATAAGATCGGAATTCCCGCCCCGGACGGCGTGATCTATCTGGAGGTGGACCCGGCGGTGAGCCAGGCGCTGATGACCGGCCGCTACCAGGGCGACGAAGCGAAGAAAGACATACACGAAAAGGATACCGAGTATCTGGCGCGCAGCCAGCGGGCGGCCAAGCATTGCGCCGCTTCGCTGGGCTGGGTGACCGTTGCCTGCTGTCAGGCGGGCGAAATGCGTACCATCCAGCAGATTCATGAGGATGTGCTGCGTGTGACCAAGGAGATTTTATGCTGACATTCAAACCCATCGAACCGCAGGATGCCCAGTGGGTGACCCCGCTGCTGCATGCCAGCGGTTATATGACCAGTACCTACGCCTTTGTAACGCTGTATCTGTGGAGCAAGGCGTACGACACCCAGGTGGCCCGCTTCGGCGACCATGTGATCGCCCGCAGCCACCGGGGCGGTATTTTCCATTATCTGTACCCCTCCGGCCACGGCGACGAAAAGGCCACCGTGGATGCCATCATCGAGGACGCCAAGGCCCAGAGCGAGCCCGCCTGGCTTTACGGCGTTTCCGTGGAGGCCAAGCAGCGGCTGGAGCAGTGGTACCCCGGCCTGTTCACCATCGAGGCGGTGCGGGATGACTACGAGTACATCTACGACCGGGCCGAGCTGGCCGACCTGCCGGGCAAAAAGTTCCAGAAAAAGCGCAACCATGTGTCCCGCTTTATCCGGGAAAATCCGGACTGGGAGTTCCATCCCATCACCGAGGAATCGCTGCCCCTGGTGCGGCAGTTCAACCGGGAATGGGCCGCCCTGGCCGACAACAAGGATGATCCGGGCATCCAGATGGAGCACGAGGCCATCGAAATGGTCTTCGATCATTACACCGAGCTGCCCATTGAGGGCGGCTACATCACCGCCGGCGGCCGGGTGGTGGCCTACTCCTTCGGCAGCGCCATCAACGACCGCATCTTCGACACCAACGTGGAGAAGGCGCTGTATGAGGTGAACGGTGCATACAACATCATCAACCGGGAAATGGCCCGCCAGGTCTGTGCCCGTTATGAGATGATCAACCGGGAGGACGATGTGGGCTCTGAGGGGCTGCGCAAGGCGAAATTGTCCTACAATCCCATCATCATCGAGCCCAAGTACCGGGCGGTACTGAACAAATGACCTTTGCCGCGCAAGGCGGCCAGGGGGGAGGGAAGAGAAGCCATGTTTCGTGTGGCAACAAAAAATGACGCGGCCCAGCTGACCGGGCTGTTTTCGGCGGTATTCGGGGACCCGGAACCGGTAGCTGCCAATATCTTTGAAACGTTTGCCGGGTACGAAAACGTCTTTCTGGCCGAGGAGGATGGCCGGGTCATCGCCAGTCTGTGCGCGGTGCCGGTTACGCTGCAGGGCCGCAAGGGCGCCTACTACTACGGCGTGTGCACCCAGTCGGACCAGCGGGGCAAGGGTCTGATGACCGGTCTGATGGACTACGCCCGCAGCCAGCTGCTGCTGCGCGGATGGAGCTTCGCAGTGCTCATTCCCGCCAGCACCAGCCTGTTTGATTTTTATGCCCAGCGAGGCTTTCAGAAGGCGTTCGGTCTGCGGGAGTTCACCCGGCCCATCCGCCGCAACCTGTGGGCCCAGGCGGACTTCGATTCCGTCACCGCCAAGGGCCTGGAGGCACTGCGCCGCCGCTTTGCGCCGGACAGCGTGTTTTTGAACAACGCGGGCTGCATCCTGGTGCTCACCGACCTGTATACCCTGGGGGCCACCATTGTTTCCAATGAGGACGGCTACGGCATCTACTTCAAAAAAGATGACGATACCCTGGATTTCGTGGAGCTGTTCGCCGAGGGTGACCGGGCCGCGGAAAAGCTGATGGAGGCCGCGCGGGACAAAACCGGCGCAGGTCAGGCCCATATCACCCTGGGCGCGCAGCAAAACCTGTTTCTGGGTGAGGGCGTGCCCCGGGATTACGGCATGATCCAGTTTTTCGACCAGCCCTTTGACGTGCAGGAGAGCTATATGCGCCTGATGCTGGATCTGGAGTGAATCATGGTGCGGCGCACCCCGCGCCGCACAAGGAATAAGAAAGTGCAGGGAAGTTACTATGGCTAAATACCGTCGTGAAACCTACCAAAACCCGGACCGACCGCCCAAGCGCGGCCACAAGGGCTGCCTTGTGGTGATCGTGCTGTTTGTTGTGCTGCTGGCGGCTGCCGCCTTTGGCGCCTTCAGCGTGATGCAGGATGTGAACGGCCGCGATAAGCTGGGCGATGAAGTGGTGGTCACTGTGCAGCAGGGCGAGAACAGCGCATCCATTGCTCGCAGTCTGAAGGATGCCGGGGTCATCAAATACCCGAACATCTTCCGCTACTACCTCAAGTACACCGGCAAGAGCGCCAATCTGCAGTATGGCGACTTTACCCTGGTCCAGGGTCAGAGCTATGACTCCATCATCGAGACCATGAGCCAGTACGTGAAGAAGGAGACCGTGAGCGTCACCTTCCCGGAGGGCATCACCGCCCAGCGGTTCGCTCAATTGATGGAAGAAGCCGGTCTGTGCTCCGCCGAGGAATTCCTGGACGTGGCCAACAACGGCGATTTCAGCCAGTATGAGTTCTGGAATGAGATCCCGGAGGACCCCAACCGCTTTATGAAGTGCGAGGGCTACCTGTTCCCGGATACCTACGAGTTCTTTGTGGACGACACCGTCTATAACTATGTGGATAAGCTCTACGCCGAGTTTGACACCAAGGTCACCCCGGAGATGCGCCAGCGGGCCAGTGAGCTGGGCATGACGCTGGAAGAGGTCATCACTCTGGCCAGCTTTGTGCAGGAGGAGGCCGGCAACGCGGAGGATGCACGCGTGTCGGCGGTGTTCCACAACCGGTTGGAGGAAGGCTCGCCTTATCCCCGGCTGGAAAGCAACGCCAGCAGCTACGTGCAGAATCCGGAGGACAACAACTACATCTACAACTGGATCGCTCCTTACTACGGTGGTTGGGACAATATCCCCGAAAACATCTACAATGCCTACAATACCTACGAGCTGAACGGCCTGCCCGCAGGCCCCATCTCGAACCCGGGCATTGACGCCATTGAGGCGGCGCTCTACCCGGATGGGGAGTATCTGGACGGCAAGTACTATTTCTTCGTGACCGACAAAAACGGCGTGTACTACTACGCCAAGACCAAGGCCGAGCACGACGCCAATGTGTCCAAGGCATTCAGCGTAAAATAAACAAGAAACAAAACCGGCGGGCGCACGGGAGCGGCAAAGCTCTCTGTGCGCCCGCCCGGCTGTGAAAACGAGAAAGGAAAACGATTATGCTTCCCATTCCGGAATTACTGGCCCCTGCGGGGGATCTGGAGCGGCTGCAATACGCCATCCGTTACGGCGCGGACGCAGTGTACTGCGGTCTGACCGAGTTCGGCATGCGCGCCGCCCCCGGCAATTTCACCCCTGAGCAGCTGGCCGAGGGCGCAGCCTTCGCCCATGCCCGGGGCAAGAAGATCTACCTGACCATGAACACCCTGCCCACCAACGAGGAGCTGGAACGCATTCCCCAGGCCATCCAGGATGCGGTGGCCGCCGGTGTGGACGCCTTTATCGTGGCGGACCTGGGCGTGCTGGCCATGGTCAAGCAGTACGCTCCCAATACCGAGATTCACCTTTCTACCCAGGCGGGCATCACCAACTGGGCCGCTGCCAAGGCCGCCTATGACCTGGGTGCCAAGCGGGTGGTGCTGGCCCGGGAGCTGGACCTGCGGGCCATCGCCGAGATCCGTGCCCACGTGCCCGACGACCTGGAGCTGGAGGCCTTCGTACACGGTGCCATGTGTATGAGTGTGTCCGGTCGGTGCCTGCTCAGCCAGTACATGACCGGGCGGGACGCCAACCGGGGCCAGTGCGCCCAGCCCTGCCGCTGGAAGTACCATCTGGTGGAGGAATCCCGCCCCGGCCAGTTCATGGAGATCGGCGAGACCGAAGAGGGCAGCTACATTCTGAACGCCAACGACATGTGCACCGCCCCCTTTATTGACCTGATCTGCCAGGCCGGTGTGGACAGCTTGAAGATTGAGGGCCGGGCCAAGACCGCATATTACGTGGCCAGCGTGACCAGCGCCTACCGCAAGGCCTTGGACGCCTTCCTGCAGGACCCCACCGCCGAGGAATACACCTGTCCGGATGATGTGTTCGAGGAGCTGGACCGCACCAGCCACCGGCCCTATTCGCCCGGCTTCTACTTCGGCCGTCAGCAGGCCAAGCAGGAGACCAAAAACGGCGGCTACCTGCGCCACTGGGAGTTCATCGGCGTGGTGGAAGGCTGGCAGGACGGCGTGGCTCAGTGCAGCCAGCGCGGCAAGTTCTGCCTGGGCGATACCATCGAGGTGCTCACCCCGCTGGGCGAGCGCATCACCCTGACCCCGGAATGGATCAAAAACGAGCTGGGCGAAGAGGTGGAAAGCACCCCTCACGCCACCATGAAATACACCATCCCCTGCGAGACCGCGCTGCCGGCCTACAGTCTGCTGCGCCGCCGCGTTCTGTCGGAAAAATAATCCAATAAAAGTGCCCCCGCAGAAAGCTTTCTGCGGGGGCATTTTTTGCGAATTTCATTTTGGCGCGGACCGGTCATTCATCCGCGTAGATCACGAATTCCCGCTGTAGGGCTTCCAACGTGAGCTCTTCGCTCTGGGTGCCTGCAAAATAGGGTTCGCAGATCGCAAGATACCGCTCAAAACGACGGTCCACCAGAGTGATGTGGGTCACGCTGTTCTGAAAATCCTCATAGCGGGCGATGGTGGCATCGCTGATCTCACCCCACACAAAGCCGCCGGAGGGGCCGTAGCGATTGCGGTCCCGCAGCATGGCAGCCAGTGCGGTTTTGCATACCGGCAGACCTTGGTCGGCGCTGCTCAGCTCTCGGTAGCCGGGATTGGGGAAATTGGTCTCCCAGGTCTGGATGTGTTCGCTGAGCAAGATCTGAATCAGGTCCCGGGCCTGGTCCAGATGGGTGGAGTTGGCCCGCACGCCCACGTAGCTGGTGGCCATGGCGGTAACGCCGCCCTCCAGGTTGGGCACCGCCGAAAAGTACGGTTCGCTGTTTTGAGCAGCCAGCAGACTGGCCTGTTCTAAGAATGGATCATAAAGGGGAAGACCGGTCCAGCACAGGGGCTCGCCGCTGGTGAGGGATTCCTTCAGCGATGCGATGCCCGGCTGAGCGGCGGCTCCGGTTTGCATCAGTTGTTTTTGCAGCCGCAGCAGGGCCAGAAAATCCTCCCGGTCAATGGTTTCGCTCAGGTCGTCTGTGCCGCCTGCCAGCGGCAGTGCACGGGCCAGGCCGGAAAGCTCGCTCGCGTAGGTGTCGCCTGCCTGATTGAGCAGTGCGGGCAGGTAGTCCAGAAGGGGAGAGGTGCTCTGTGCCGCCTGGGTGAAGGAGTCCGGTGTCCCGCTGGTATAGCTCACAGTGAGGGGCAGATAGCCCAGCGGCAGCAGATACAGCGGCTCACCGTTGGTTTTATATTCGGCCAGCGCGGGAATCAGCTCGGCGAAATCCTGGTCACTCAAAAGGGTGGTCAAATCATAGAACAGCCCGGCCGTTTGCGCCTTGTGCAGGTCTTCAAACAGATATTCGCTGGAATCCGAGGGGTTCAGAAGGCTGTCGGTGCCCCGCAGCAGAAAGACATCCGGCCCCTTGCCCGCCATGATCTGGGTGCGCAGCTGGCGAATCAGCTGCTCGCGGCCCTCCGGGTCCACCTGCGGGTCCGGCAGCCAAAGCATTTCAAACTGGGCGTTGGGATAGTAGCGCACCGAGTAATAGTTCACACCCTTCATCACGTTGCGATAATCGCGCAGCTCGGCGCAGATGACCATAACATCCTGCTCCGGCTCTTCTTTGGATGTTTGTGCGGAGCAGCCGCAGGCAAGACCCAGCAGCAGCGCGGCCGCCAGCAGACAGCGGAAAATGCGATTTCGTATCATGTAAGATCCCTCCCGGCATAGCCTCTGCCTTTTGACTTTACAAAACGTAGAGGGTGTGCTATGCTGAAATACGCAGTACACTACTATGATAAACATTCAAAGCGAATTTGTCAAAATTTACTGCAAAGGAGGCGGGCAGCCATGAACAAACACAGCCGATGGAAACGGCGGCAGGCCCTGACCGGCTACGCGCTGGCCGCCCCGGTGCTGCTGGGAACGCTGATCTTTTTCGCGCTGCCCTTTGGGCTTACCTTCTGGTATTCGCTCACCTTCGGTCCCGGTGGCCAGACCTTCGTGGGGCTGGACAACTATGCCTATGTACTGAGCACCCGCAGCTTCCGGCTGGCGGCAGGCAACACCCTGCGTTTTCTGGGACTGGGTGTACCGCTGATTCTGGTGGTGAGCATGCTGTTTGCCCTGGCGCTGCAGAAAAAGTTTGCGGGCACAAGGCTTTTTCGCAACGTGCTGCTGTTCCCCATGGTGGTGCCGGTGGCGGGCATTGTGATGGTGGTGGATGTGTTCCTGGCCGAGCAGGGAGCGCTGAATGCGGTTCTGGAAGCGGTGGGCCTTTCGCCGGTGCGCTGGATGGAAAGCCCGGCGGCCTTCTGGGTGCTGATGGCGCTGTATGTGTGGAAGAACTGCGGCTACAATGTGATTCTGCTGCTGGCCGGACTGAACATGATTCCGGAGGAGTTGTGTCAGTGTGCCCGGCTGGAGGGCGCGAACGAGCGGCAGGTATTCTGGCACATCACCGCGCCCCTGATGCGTCCCACCGTGTTCTTTGTGGTGGTTATCAGTGTGATCAACGCCTTCAAATCCTATCGGGAAGCCTTTCTGCTGGGCGGGGAGCATCCTCATACCAGCGTTTATTTTTTGCAGCATTACCTGAACAACAACTTCAATAACATGACCTATTCCCGGCTGTCGGTGGCGGCGATCCTGCTGTTTACAGGCATGATGGTGCTGGTGGCAGTGCTGTATCGGATGCAGTCAGAGGACGGGGAGGCGGTTTTGTGAAGCGGAAACGAAAAAAGCGGGACTGGATTCTGGCGGCTCTGTTTCTGGTGCTGTCGGTAATCGTGCTGTTCCCGGCGTTTTATGTGCTGTGCAACAGCTTTCTGTCTCCCCAGGAGGCGGTGCAGCGTTATGGTGCGCTGGCCTCTGGCACAGGCGAATTGGATTTAAGCCTTTTGCCGGAACAGTTTTCCCTGCAAGGGTATTTGCAGGTGTTTTTGCGGCGCACGGCCTACTGGCTGCGCTTCTGGCGCACGCTGGCTATGTGCGGTGCGATTGTGGCGGGGCAGCTGCTGGTGAGCGTCCTGGGAGGCTTTGCTTTCGCAAAATTCTCGTTCCCAGGCAAACGGTGGCTGTTCTACCTGCTGGTGGTGCTCATGCTCATGCCGGTGCAGGTGACGCTGGTGCCCAACTACATCGTGCTGGAACGGCTGAACCTGCTGGACAGCTACGGCGCGCTGATTCTTCCGGCGATGTTCCTGCCCTTCGGCACCTTCCTGATGACCCAGATCTTCAAGGCCGTGCCGGACGAGGTACTGCAGGCCGGGCAGATCGACGGGGCGGGCACCCTGACGGTGCTGTTCCGGGTGCTGCTGCCCGCAGGCCGGGCGGGTGCGGTGAGCCTGTGCCTGCTCACCTTCATCGACGCCTGGAACATGGTGGAGCAGCCGCTGGCCTTTTTGAAGGACAGCGCAAAATATCCCTTCTCGGTGTTCCTGGCCAGCACCAGCCGGGATGCGCTGGCCGTGGTGTTCCCCTGCGGAGTGTTGGCTATGCTTCCGGTGCTGCTGCTGTTCTGGTTCTTCAATGAGGAGCTGGTGGAGGGCATCGAATTCACCGGCATCAAATGAGCGCCGCCCGGGAGGAAAACAGCATGAAACGAACAAAGAACAACAAGCGGCGTTTTGCCATTTTTCTGGCGGTGGTGCTGGCAGCGGTGCTGTGCACCTCGGTGGCCTGGCTGGTGGAGTGGACCCTGGCGCCTCAAGCAGAGGCGGTCTTTACCACCCGGGGCAGTGTGAACGAGGAGCATTTTTTTACCGGAACGGTCTACCGCACCGAGGACAAACGCCCGGCGCTGCGCATCCGCGTGCCGGTGCAGGGCGAGGATGTCCAGATTTTGCAGACGGCCTCGCTGCTGGCCTTCCCGCCGGAGAGCGAGATGAACCTGGTGGGCCTGGAGCTGGCCCCCGAGGAAGAACAGACGGAAGATGCGGTGATCCTGCGGCAGAAAAATCCGCTGCCGGAGTTGCCGGAAGGCCCGGTGGTCATCCAGGCCCGCATCCTCACCGAAGGCTGGTACAAGCTGCCCCTGTCCGCCATTCAAACGCAGGAGGACGGCTCCACCATGGTGATGAAGCTGGAGGAGCGCTGGACTCCCTGGGGCAAACAGAATTATGCAGTGGCGGTTGCGGTGGAGGTATATGCGTCCGACGGTCAGAGCGCGGTTGTGAATCTGGGAGAGACCGGAGAGTTTCGAATTGCGGCCCATGCGGCTGCGCCCATTCAGGACGGGGATTTGGTAAAGGTGGTGCAGCCGGATGGAGCGAATGAAAACGAGCAGACCGAGCAGTAAGGCAGCGGTGGCCTTGCGGGTACTGGCCTTTTTGCTGCTGGCGGCTTTTGCAGCAGTATTTGCCCGGCAGGTGCTGCTTTGCCGCAGTGCACTGGAATCCATCCCCATGCTGCTGGAATACCCGGAGCTGGGCGAAACACCGCCCCTCACGCTGGAGGTGTTCCAGCGCCGGGTGGGGGAAAAGGCAGAGAACAGCGCTGCCTGGCAGGGGGCGCTGGAAGTGGAGCTGCCCGGCGGCACGCAGCAGATGACGGCTCGGGTGGCCTTGTCCAACTGGGGTCAGGTGGCAGGCCTTGCGCTTATCGAGGGGGACTTCTACCAACCTCAGGCGGTGCTGCTACGGCAGTATCAGGCAGTGGTGCCGGAGGGCGTTGCGGCGGAGGGGCAGACGATTTCCATCGAGGGCGTGGACTACACGGTGTGCGGTGTTTATCAGCCGGAAGGCGAGACCGCGCCGCTCTATCTGAGCTCTCATCCCGGTCAGCCGAACAGCACGCTTACACCCAACCGGATGCTGCTGGCTCAGAATGACCGGCTGCGGCTCTCGGTGCTGTATGACCTGCAGGGCAAGGCAAACTACACCCCAAAGGCAGAGGGTGTGGATCTGGGCCTGTGGCGGCAGCTGCTGCGTCAGGAGGTGTATGCGGTGGTTTTCTGCTGCGCGGTGCTGCTCTGCGGCTGTGTGCTGCTGCGAGGTTATCTGGATGCGGTGCGTCTGTATGGCCGTTGGGGGAGTATGCTCCGTGGCCGCAAGCGGGCGCTCAGCTGTTGCCTGGTTCGATTGATTCTGCCGGTAGCGGTGCTGAATCTGGTCTTCTGCGGCGTGAATCTCCCGGCAGAGCTTTTTGCAAAAACAGGCGGGGAGAATCTGCTGCTTGCTGCGCAGAGTTTAGCCGCAAACAGCGATTACCTTGCTGAGACATTGCAGGTGGCAAAGCAGCTTGCAGTGCTGGGGGCGGCGGCAGTTCTGCTGTTTGCCTGTGGGCTGCTGCTTTGGCAGTTGGCAGGCTGCAAAAAAGCTCCAAGCTGCACCAAGGCAAATGGTCAGGGGAAGCAGCCCAAGCAAAAGAGTCAAAGCGGGGATGTCCGCTGGCGTTATCATGCCCCGGCAAGATCTGCCGGAAAGCGTTTATAAAAAATCATCAGAGGAAGCCCCGTGCAGGGAAAGCTTCCTCTGATGCTTTTTCTTTTGTTAAGTTGTTTCAGGCGGTCCGGCCCAACCCCTCAAACCCGGCGAACGGTCACCAGGATGGTGTCGCCGGGATAGCGGTCCATGGCTTTCTGAATGGCTTTGCGGACTCCCAGAATGTAGCAGATGGAGCCATCGGGGTTTTTGACACCCATGTTGACGATGCTGCCGCAGTAGGGAACGCCATTGAAGGTAGCCTCCACCTTTACCCGACCCTGGCCGAATTCCTTGCGGATGTCGAACGGAACCCGGACAAAAGCCCCCCCTTGTCCGGCACCGGCTCGATCACCGCCTCGAATTGATACAGCGATTCGCTCATGGCAGCACCTGGTTATTTCAGTTTGGCGCCGTCCTGGAAGGCTTGGCCCACGACTTCACCCAGCTTACGATATACATTGTGCACTGGGTCAAAGGTGATGGGAGCAAGCTTTTCCACGTCGATCTTTCCCTCGCTGTCCAGCACGGATTCCTCCGCGCACACGTTCATGATCTCGCCCACCAGACGGCAGCTTTCCGGGTCATAGCTCACCAGGCGGCACTCCACCGCCATGGGCAGCTCATCCACAAGGGGAGCGTCCACAAATTCCGATTTGGTGGTGTGCCAACCGGCCTTTTCCAGCTTGTTGGCCACGCGGTTGCCGGATTCAATGTCCACATAGTCGCAGGCCACAGCCTGGTGAGCGGTGGCCATACTCACGGTAAAAGCCTTGCGGGCCAGAATGTTGGCGGTGGTCTTGTGCCCGGCGCTGATGCACATGGTCAGCTCCTTGTCGTCGCTGATGCACATGGTCAGCTCCTTGTCGTCGCTGATGCCACCCCAGGCGGCGTTCATGGCATCCGGAACGCCGTTCTCATCATAGGTGGCCAGGATGAACACCGGCTGCGGGTAGGTCCAGGGCTTTGCTCCAAAGTTTTTACGCATCGAAAATACCTCCTTATGGATTCTGGATGATAGCGCTTGCAGCGTTGCGTTGAAAGAATAGAAAAATGAGATGCAGTTTTTCTGTTTCCGATTGTTTAAAGTTTGGAACTCGGAATAAAAACAAACAAGCCTTTCACGGCCCTTACATGGGGATACTCGTGACCAGTTGTTCTGTTTCCTGAGAAATGCGGGATAGCTCTGCGTCCGTTTGATTCATCAGCGTGTACAGATGATTCAGGACACTGTCGATCTGATTCCGAATGAGCTGCGCCTGCTGCTGGGACTGGTGAATCTGGTCCAATACGGCCCAGTCGGCGAAGATTCCATCAAAAAAGTAATCGGCCACGCGCAGGAAACCATCAATACTGACCTGAATGTCCGCCTTAATCGTCACATCGGCCAGCTCGGTTTTGAAGTGACGCAGCTGCGTCTGTAGAGTTTTCACCGAAGCCTGCGCCTGGTCCAGATGGCTGTGCTTGGCCAGATCTGTAAGCAGTCCGCCGCCAACCAGATCCCAGGTTCCCCAGCCTTCCGCACTGTCCAGTTCGGACAGGATTCGATCGGCACAGGGCAATGCGGCATTCCCGGCGCTCAAAGCCTCCTGCAATTCCTGTTTTTGACTGGACAAGTAGCCGCTTCGTTCTTCCAGCTGAAAAAGTTTTTCCGCAGTGGGCCCGCCTGCTGCTTTTACGGCAAGCGTTTTTTCCTGCAAAAGGGAATCATAGCGAGCTTCACAGCCCCAGAGCGAGTTCCGCTCGTCTTCGCATCGCTTCAAATCCCGTTCAATGCCTTCCAGCTCCCGGGCAGCTGCATCGTATTTAACCTGAGCGGCATAGGCTTCCTGCTGCTCCTTGGTCAGCTTTTCGTCCATTTTACCGATGGCCTGATAAAAGAACGCAGCCAGACTGCGACCCTCCAGCCGCTGCACATCCGCCTGTTCGTCAGAGAGCACCTGCCGGAGCTCTTCCGCACGGTCGGCATAGGCTTTGCGCTGGGCGCGCAGTTCATTTAAGGAAGCTTCCAGCTTTTTCTTGCGGGCGCACTGGGCTTGTAATTGGCGCAGTTGTTCATCATAGCATTTCATGAGCCAACCTCCCTTCCTGCTTGACTGAATTTCGTACCTTCCGGATGACGAAGTGTGCGGTATTTTGAAACTGTCTTTGTACCAACGATACAGGAATTAAGGCAGGGTGTCAATAGAAGGAGAAGGCATCCCGTGTTCTCTTGGGCATGAGAGGTGAAAATCTCCCGTTAAGCGGGCGAAAAAAGGAGACTCTACTGCTGTTCGGTTGCCACTCAGCCGGATCGCTGGTATGATTTTTTTGAGGTGAGCAAAGTGTTTGCAATCGATAAGGAAAAATTCGGAGCTTTTGTGGCACAGCTGCGCAAGGAAAAGAGGCTGACGCAGCGGGAAGTGGCAGAGCGGCTGTATGTGTCGGATAAGGCGGTCAGCAAGTGGGAAACCGGAGCATCCATCCCGGACACGGCCCTGTTAATTCCGCTGGCAGAATTGCTGGGAGTGACCGTCACAGAGCTTCTGCTGTGCCGCCGCCAGGCCAGCCAACAGCCCATGGATGCGAGGGCTGTGGAGGATGTGGTGAAAACGGCAATCACTTACTCTGAGCGGAATGGAAAAAGAGTCTGGCGCAATTGTGGCCCGTGGCCTTTGTGGTATGCGTTTTCCTTGCTGCTAGGAATATCGGAGCTGTTGCTAAGCCTACAGCGGGAGATCCCAATAAAAAGTGCACAAACGGCTGTGCTGCTGGGAGCCATTTTTGGCGCTTGGTTCTGCTTTTTCGCCCGGAAGGAACTGCCACGGTTCTATGATGAGAACCGAATTTACGGAATAATGGACGGACCATTCCGTATGAATGTGCCGGGGTTGCGTTTTAACAATCGTAACTGGCCGCACATTATAACTGTGGGCCGGGTTTGGTCCTGCGCAGTGATGGCGGTCTTGCCTGTGCTCTGTATGGGTCTTTGGTGGATGTGGCCTGCGGCATGGCCTCAGATGGAGTTAGCTGTGATGTTGGGTACAACATTGGGCGGTTTGTTTGTCCCTCTTTATGTGGTGGGAAAGCGGTTTGAATAGGGGAACAGCTGCCGGAAGCGTTTGTGGAAAAGGAAGAGAGCAAAAGAACAACCCCTGCAGCAGGAACAAAAAACGGGCGGTTCCAAACCTAGGAACCGCCCGTAAACCCGCATTACAGCAACAAAAAAGCCACCAGCCTTTCGGCTGATGGCTTTGGTCCGAGTGGCGAGAGTCGAACTCACGGCCTCTTGAACCCCATTCAAGCGCGCTACCAAACTGCGCTACACCCGGATGTCTGGCCCGGTGTTCTCACCGGCGACGTTGTTTATTATAGACCATGCAATGGGTTTTGTCAACGGAAAAAAACCGGTTTTCTGTTTTTTCCAAAAGTTTTCCTGATAATTTGCGATTGATTGGTCATACTATCTGCAAAAGGCAGTGTGTGAGGCGGAAAAGCCCTAAAACAGAGGAAGAATCCGCTTTGCCGGCCTTGTTTTGCATCAGAAAAGAGGGAAATAAAATGGATAAAAACTACACACAGTCCCATCATCAGGGGCAGAACGCTTTGGGTCAGGTGGATTTGAACGAACAGTCCGGCCAAAGCGGTGCGAAAAAGCACCAGACCGACCCGGAAGAGGGCTTCGGAGCTTATCTGCCCTGGGTGGACCCTATGATTCTGCCCGGTGGGGTGCAGAAAATTCAGGGTGATTCAGTGCAGTCAGTGCAGCCTGCACCGGATCAGCGGGGTGGCGGCTGCGAGCCGGAGCCCTGCGAATAACAGGGGAAAGAACCAGCCGGGCGGGAAGTTATCTGCCCGGCTGGTTCACTTTGAAGAAATTTTAACCGTTTCTTTCTTGGCATCCGGCGCCATCGGTGATAGAATACCAGTAAACAGCGGTGCGGCCGGAATCCGGCGCAAACGCATCCGCGCAGCAGAGAAAGGAACAAAAACCATGAAGCATTGGAAAGCGAAGGCGGCGCTGGTCACGTTATTGGCGGCAGCGCTGTATGTGGTGTTTCAGCACCCCAACCTGAACCCTCTTTACCCGGAGTCGGCATTCCTGTACTGTGTACTGATCACGGTGCTGGTGGGTATCTTCACGCTGGACCGGATCGGCCGGGTGGTCGCGCAGCCGGGACCGGTACAGGGAGTACCGGGTAGCGTGCGTTTTGAACGCTTTCAGAACGGCAGCCGCTGGCCTCTGATCCTGGTAGCAGTGCTGTGGGGCGTGTATTTTCTGGTTTGGGCCGGGTCCAGCGTCCTGTTCCAGGTGAACGCTTTCCGGGACCAGATGCCGGAGCTGATCCAGATGGACTTCGCCGAGGACTTCGACACCACCGATACCAGCCAGCTGCCCATTGTGGATAAGGCCATGGCCCAGAAGCTGGCGGACAAAAAGCTGGGTGAGCGTCCCAGCCTGGGCAGCCAGGTGGTGCTGGGCGAGCCTACTTTGCAGCAGGTGAACGGTAAACTGGTCTGGGCGGTGCCTACCTATCATTCCGGCGTCTTCAAATGGCTCACCAATCTGGAGGGCACGCCCGGTTACGTGGTGGTGTCCGCCACCAATCCCCAGGACGTGCAGTATGTGGACGGCTACACCATTAAATACCAGCCGGGCGCCTACCTGTGGCAGAACCTGATGTTCTATGCACGCTTTACCGCCGCGCCCTTCACCGGCCTGACCGATTACAGCTTTGAGCTGGACGATTCCGGCCAGCCCTATTGGGTCATTACCACTTATAAATATCTGAGAGGCTTCTCGCTGCCGGAGGCTACCGGCGCGGTGGTGCTCAACTGCTCCACCGGTGAGAGTCAGCGCTACAGCATCGAGGAACTGCCCGACTGGGTGGACCGCGTCCAGCCGGAGGACTTCATCGTGACTCAGCTGAACAACAAGGGCGAGTACGTGCATGGCTACCTGAACTTCAGCGATAAGGACAAATACCGCACCAGTCCCGGCGAGACCTTGATCTACAACGATGGCAGCTGCTATCTGTTCACCGGTCTGACCAGTGTGGGCGGTGACGAGAGCGCCATCGGCTTTGTGATGGTGGATATGGTCACCAAGGAGCCCCACCTGTACCGCATCAGCGGCGCCACCGAGACCGCTGCCCAGCAGTCTGCTCAGGGCGAGGTGCAGCAGTACGGCTACCAGGCGGCCTTCCCGCTGATCGTGAACCTGAACAGCCGGCCCACCTACTTCATGACCCTGAAAGACAACGAGGGCCTGATCAAGAAGTACGCCTACGTGTCGGTGGAGGACTACCAGACCGTGGGTGTGGGCGATACCATTGACGAGGCATGTCTGAGCTACGAAAAGGCTCTTCGTGCAGGCGGCAGCACCATGGTGGGCAACGTGAACAGTGAGCTGAGCAGCCTTTCCGGTACGGTGCAGCGCATCGGCAGCGAGTACAACAGCAGCGGCAGCACCTATTATCTGGTGTTGAACGAGCATCCCGAGCTGCTGTTCAGTGTGCAGGGCAGCCTGTCCGCCGAGCTGGCCATCACCCAGCCGGGGGACAAGGTGAAGGTGGAGTACTATCCCCGCACCAGTCAGGCTCAGGAGCTGACCAATTTTGACAACCTGGAATTCGAGCAGTCGGTCGAATAACGGGTAAAGGTTGCGCAAAGCGTAAAAAAACAACCGGCGGGCGTATCGTATATGCGGTGCGCTCGCTGTCTTTTTTTGTCGTGTATCTTTACATACACACGAATTTATGTTAATATATTTTTGTTGCTTCTTCACGAAGGAGAAGCGGAAAATTCTGCAACAGCGAATCCAATGCCACGAAGGCATGACGCTTCGGCACATTACGGCCGGGGCTCTTTGCCTGCGTGGTTTTTTTTGTGCCCGCTCGGGGTGCGTCTGCGCGGCAAGTTCAGCAAAAGAAAGGAAACGACGATGAAAAAAACCAAGATCCTTGCGGCAGTCATGGCCCTCTGTTTGGCAATCGGCGCGGCAGGCTGCGGCCAAACCAGCCAGTCCGCAGCCACGGCCAGCACTGCCAGCCAGCAGCAGACCGACACTGTGGTGGTGGCAATGAATGTGGAATCCGAACCGGCGTCCGGTTTTGACCCGGCGTATGGTTGGGGCGCGGGCGAGCATGTGCATGAGCCGCTGATTCAGAGCACGCTGGTGGTCACCAATGCGGATATGACCATCGGCTATGATCTGGCCACGGACATGCAGGTCAGTGAGGATGGCCTGACCTGGACGGTCACCATCCGCGACGACGTAAAATTCACCGACGGCGAACCCCTCACCGCGTCAGACGTGGCCTTTACTTATAATACGGTAAAGGCGGAGAGTACCGTAAACGATTTCACCATGCTGGACAGCGCCGAGGCAGTGGACGACACCACTGTGGTGTTCCACATGAACCGGCCCTATTCCACCTGGCCCTATTCCATGGCGGTGGTAGGCATTGTTCCTGAGCACGCTTATGGCCCGGATTATGGCCAGAATCCCATTGGTTCCGGCCGCTATATCCTCAAGCAGTGGGATAAGGGCCAGCAGGTGATCCTGGAAGCCAACCCGGATTATTACGGCGAGGAAGTGAAGATGAAAAAGGTGGTGATTCTCTTCATGAGTGAGGATGCTGCCTTTGCCGCCGCCAAGGCCGGTCAGGTGGACGTGGCCTACACTGCCGCTTCCTATACCGACCAGACCGTTGACGGATTTGAGTTGATGGCCGTGAAGACCGTGGACAACCGGGGCATCAACCTGCCCGCAGTGGAGGAGGAAAACGGCATCGGCAACGATTTCACTGCGGATGTGCGGGTGCGGCAGGCCATTAACATCGGCTTTGATCGGCAGGAAATGATCGATAACGTGCTCAACGGCTATGGTACCCCGGCCTACAGTGTGTGCGACGGTATGCCCTGGTACTCCGAGGCGGACGAGGTAACCTACGATCCTCAGAAAGCAGCCGCCCTGCTGGAAGAAGCGGGCTGGACCCTGAACAGTGACGGCGTGCGGGAAAAGGATGGCCAGACCGCCAGCCTGAACCTGCTGTACCCCATGGGCGACTCCACCCGTCAGGCACTTGCGGCCGACATGGCCAACCAGCTGGCGGAACTGGGCATCCAGACCAGCACCGAGGGCGTGGGCTGGGATACCGCCTATGACCGGGCCCAGAACACTCCGCTGGTCTGGGGCTGGGGAACCCACAGCCCCATGGAGATGTACAACATCTACCATACGGTGGGCGATCTGGCCCGGTATTCTCCCTATGCCAATGCCCGGGTGGATGAGCTGATGGACCAGGCGCTGGCCTGCAGCGACCTGGAGGAGTCTTACACCCTGTGGCAGCAGGCTCAGTCGGAGGAGAGCGTGAACGACGTGCCCTGGGTCTGGATGGTGAATGTGGACCATCTGTACTGGGTGAATCAGAATCTGGAAGTGGCGCAGCAGAAGCTGCATCCTCATGGCCACGGCTGGTCGCTGGTGAACAACGTGGACCAGTGGACCTGGAACCAGGCCTGACCGAAGACAAAGCGGCCGCATTGCTCGGAAAAGTGCAGTGCGGCTGCCTGTTAGGAAAAAGGAGAAGAGGTTTTTATGGCAAAACGAATGGCCCGCATGGCGGTCAGACAGCTGATTCGGATGCTGCTGCTGATCTTCTGCGCCAGTCTGGCAGCCTTTGTGCTGCTGAGCCTGTCTCCCATCGACCCGCTGCAGCAGAATGTGGGCCAGGCGGCGATGGGCAGCATGAGCGCGGAGCAAATCGAGCGCCTTCAGGCATACTGGGGTGTGGATACCCCGCCCCTGGAACGGTTCGCTGCCTGGGTGGGCGGAATGCTGCGGGGGGATTTCGGCGTCTCGCTGCTTTACCGCCAGCCGGTGCTCACGGTGATCGGGGCAAAGATGGCGAATTCTCTCTGGCTGCTGGTGCTGGCCTGGGTGATTTCCGGTTTGTTGGGCTTCGGGCTGGGCGTACTGGCCGGTGCGACGCAGGGCCGCTGGCCGGATAAGCTGATTCGGGGCTGGTCCATGATCATTGCCAGTACGCCCGCCTTCTGGGTGGCGTTGCTCTTGTTGATGATCTTCGGCGTCTGGCTCAAGCTGCTGCCGGTGGGGCTCAGTGTGCCCATCGGGCTGGAGGCCACCGCTGTCACCCTGGCGGACCGGCTGCTTCATGCAATCCTTCCGGCGCTGGCCCTCAGCATCACTGGCACCGCATCGGTCTGCCTGCACACCCGGCAGAAGACCATTCAGGCGCTGGAGTCGGACTTTGTGCTGTTTGCCCGGGCCAGGGGAGAGAGCGGAAAGGGTATCCTGCTGCGGCACGTGCTGCGGCATGTGCTGCTGCCCGCCATCACTCTGCAATTTGCCAGCCTGGGTGAGCTGCTGGGCAGCTCGGTTCTGGTGGAAGAGGTGTTTTCCTATCCGGGTCTTGGCCAGGCCACAGTGACGGCAGGCCTTGGCGGAGATCTTCCGCTGCTGCTGGGCATCACGGTGATCTGCAGCGCCATGGTCTTTGGCGCAAATTTCGCGGCGGACTGCCTGTATGGTCTGGTGGACCCCCGTATCCGAAAGGGGGCGGGCCGGACATGAAGCAGTTGTTGAACAACATCCGACAGCCCCGCACCGCCGCGCTGCTTCGGTTGATTTTTGCCGCTGCAATCCTGCTGGCAATCATGATCGCAGGTATGGCCTGTCGGGAGCAGGCCCTTGCCACGGATTTCACTCGCAAGAATCTGGCGCCTTGTGCCCAGTACCTGTTCGGCACCGACTGGATGGGCCGGGATATGCTCACCCGTACCCTGAGCGGCCTTTCCTTGAGCATTCGCATCGGTGTGGTCACCGCCGCGGTGAGCGCGGTGGTGGCGCTGGCGGCGGGCGTGAGCGCCGCATTGCTGGGCCGCTGGGCGGACAGCGCCCTCACCTGGCTGATCGATCTGTTCATGGGCATTCCTCATATTCTGCTGCTGGTGCTCATTTCCTGCGCCTGCGGACGTGGGTTCTGGGGCGTGGCCATCGGCATCGTGGCCACTCACTGGATGAGTCTTGCACGGCTGATTCGTGGCGAGGTGATGCAGCTGCGGCAGAGCGGCTATGTGCAGGTGGCCCGTAAACTGGGGGCATCCCCGGCGGCCATCGCAGTCCGGCACATTCTGCCCGGCGTGCTGCCCCAGTTCTTCACCGGGCTGGTGCTGCTGTTTCCCCACGCCATCCTCCACGAGGCCAGCGTGACCTTCCTGGGCTTTGGCCTGACCAGTGAGCAGCCCGCGGTGGGCGTTATCCTTTCGGAAAGTATGCAGTATCTGGCCACTGGCCGCTGGTGGCTGGCGCTGCTGCCCGGCATCTGCCTGGTGGCGGTGGTGCTGCTGTTTGAGCTGGCGGGCAAAAGCCTGGCCGCGCTTTGGTCAGTGAACGCGGAACAGGAGGCGGCATAATGGAATCGAAGAAACAAAACACCCCGCTGCTGCAGGTGCAGGGCCTTACGGTGTCCTTTTCCCGGTATGCCCAGGGCTTCCGGCGGGTGACGCTGCCCGGCGTACGGGATCTGAGCTTCTCGCTGGACGAGGGCGAGCTGGTGGCAGTGGTGGGTGCGTCCGGCAGCGGAAAAAGCCTGCTGGCCCACCGGCTTCTGGGCATTCTGCCTCACAACGCCCAGGTGGGTGGGCAGGTGCTTTACCGGGGCCAGCCGCTGGACGGCAAGTTGGCCGAAAAGCTGCGGGGGCATGAAATCGTACTGGTGCCCCAGAATGTGTCCTACCTGGACCCGCTGATGCAGGTGGGGGAGCAGGTAAAGGGCGAAAAAGGCGATGCACACAAGGCTTCGGCGGCACTGCGGCGCTATGGTCTCGGTCCCGAGGTGGAAAAACTGTATCCCTTTCAGCTGTCCGGCGGCATGGCCCGGCGGGTGCTGATCGCCACCGCGGTACAGCACACCCCGAAGCTGGTGGTAGCGGACGAGCCCACCCCCGGCCTGCATCCCGAAGCGGCCCGGCGGGTGCTGGGCCACTTTAAGGAGCTGGCCCAGGCGGGCGCGGGCGTGCTGCTGATCACCCACGATCTGGAGGCCGCGCTGGAAGTGGCAGACCGGGTGATCGTGCTCTATGCGGGCGCGGCAGTGGAGGAGGCCCCGGCGGCCAGCTTCGCCGCAAAGGAGCTGCTGCAGCACCCCTACACCCAGGCCCTCTGGCAGGCCAGCCCCAGCCATGGCTTTGTGCCGCTGCCCGGTACCCAGCCGGTGGGTCAGCTGCCGGCGGGCTGTGCCTTTGCGCCCCGTTGCCCCAAGGCGGGACCGGAGTGCCGCAAGGGCGCTGTCGCTTATGAAAAACGGGGTGCGGGCTATGTTCGTTGCCTGCACCCGGAAGGAGAACAGCTATGACGCTGGAAGCAAAGAATCTCAGCTTCACCTATCCCTGCGGGCGGAGCGTGCTGCAAAACCTGTCTTTGCGAGTGGAAGGCGGCGAGCGGGTGGGGATTTTCGCCCCCAGCGGTCGGGGCAAAACCACGCTGTGCAAGCTGCTGGCGGGCTACGAAAAGCCCCAATCCGGCCAGGTGCTGCTGGACGGCAAGCCTCTTGCCAGCTACCGGGGATACTGCCCGGTGCAGCTGATCTGGCAGCACCCGGAGCAGGTTGTGGACCCCCGCCTGACGTTAGGGAAAACCCTGCGGGAAGCAGGCGAGCCGGAGGAACGTCTGGTCCAGGCGCTGGGCATCCAGAAAGAATGGCTCAGCCGTTACCCGGCGGAGCTGTCCGGCGGCGAGCTGCAGCGGTTCTGCATCGCCCGGGCGCTGGGACCTGCCACCCGATTTGTGCTGGCGGATGAGCTCAGCGCCATGCTGGATCTGGCGACCCAGGCGCAGCTGTGGAGCTTTCTGGTGGAGGAGACCACCCGCCGGGGCATTGGACTGGTGGCCGTAAGCCACTCGGCCCCCCTGCTGGACCGGGTCTGCACCCGTCGGATCGAGCTGTGAAACCCGTTCAAAACGATGTATAATAAGGAACAAGGAGAACTACCCACATGACATTGCAGGAGTTTTTTGCGCAGCACCCCCGCCTGGCCTTGGGCCTTTCCGGCGGTGTGGATTCCGCCTATCTGCTGGCCGAGGCCGTCCGCTGCGGCTGCCATATCCAGCCCTATTTTGTGGACAGTCCCTTCCAGCCCCGCTTTGAGCTGGAACACGCCCGCCGCCTGTGCGAAGAACAGGGGGTGGAGCTGAAGGTGCTGCCCGCCCAGCCGCTGGCGGACGAAAATGTGCGGCAGAACGGCCCGCTGCGCTGCTATTACTGCAAAAAGCAGGTGTTTGGGGCGATTCTGGCCGCCGCCAAAGCGGATGGCTTTGACGAGATCATCGACGGAACCAATGCCTCGGATGATGCATCCGACCGCCCCGGTATGCGAGCACTGGAAGAGATGCGGGTCTACAGTCCGCTGCGGCTGTGCGGCGTGACCAAGGCTCAGGTGCGGCAGGCATCCCGGGAGCTGGGCCTGTTCACCTGGAACAAACCCGCCTACGCCTGCCTTGCCACTCGCATCCCCACCGGCACCGCCATAACTCCCGAAGCATTGCAGCGGGTGGAAGCGGCAGAAAATGAGCTGTTCCGGCTGGGCTTTTTCGATTTCCGGGTGCGCTGTATGGGTGACACCGCCAAGCTGCAGCTGCCCGCCAATCAATTCGGTAAGGCGCTGGAGCAGCGAAAGAAACTTGTAGATGCACTGAAGCCGCACTTTGCAGCGGTCGTATTGGATCTGGAACCCCGAGGGGAGGAGTAAGAATGGAAAAACAGGAGATGCTCACCCTGCTGGAGCAGGTGCAGCAGGGAGCGCTCACACCCGAACAGGCGCTGCTTCAGATGAAACTGCAGCCCTTTCAGGACCTGGGCTATGCCAAGGTGGACCACCACCGGGGCCTGCGCCAGGGCGCGCAGGAGGTGATCTACGGCGCGGGCAAGACCGCCGAGCAGATCGACGGCATCCTCACCGCCATGGAAGGCCGAGACGCGACCGACATCATTGTGACCCGCATGAACCAGCAGGCGGCGGATTATGTGGCCCAGCGCCATCCGATGGACTACGACCCCATGTCCCGATTGGGAATCGTGCGGCCCACCGGCAAGATCACTGCGCCCGGCTACATTGCCGTGGTTTCCGGCGGTACCAGCGATATGGCGGTCTGCGAGGAGGCCGCCCGCACCGCCATCGCCATGGGCAACAAGGTGGAGCGGCTGTACGATGTGGGCGTTGCCGGGCTGCACCGGCTGCTGTCCAAGCTGGATGTGCTGATGCAGGCCCGGGTGGTGATCGCCGTGGCAGGCATGGAGGGTGCTCTGGCCAGTGTGGTAGGCGGCCTTGTGGATTGCCCGGTGATCGCGGTGCCCACCAGTGTGGGCTACGGAGCAAACTTTAATGGCCTGTCCGCGCTGTTGTCTATGCTCAACTCCTGCGCCAGCGGGGTGAGCGTGGTGAATATCGACAACGGTTTCGGCGCGGGCTATCTGGCCAGCATGATCAATCATATGGGAGGCAGTGACCAATGAAGACCTTATATATTGAATGCGCCATGGGCGCGGCGGGGGATATGCTCACCGCTGCGCTGCTGGACCTGCTGAGCCCGGAGGAGCAGCAGGCATTTTTGGAGCAGATGAACCGGCTGCTGCCCGGAGTCCAGGTGAAGGCGAACCCGGCGCAGAAGTGCGGCGTACAGGGCCTGCATGTGCAGGTGCTGGTAAACGGGGAAGAGGAGCACAGCCACGACCATGGCCCGGTGCATCCGGAGGTGCATCCCACCCCGGCCGTTCATGAACATCCCCACGAGCATGGGCACGACCATGAGCATGCGCACGAACATCCTCATGAGCATGATCACGAACATGAACATGAGCATCATCACGATCATGGGCACGAACACCCTCATGACCATGTGCATGAGCACGGACATGACCACTCCCATGATCACGAGCATGGCCACGGGCACCATCATCACGCCACCATGGCCTGGGTGGGGCATACCATTCAGGAAACCAATCTGCCCCCGGAGGTAAAGGAGCAAGCTTTAAACGTCTACCGCACCATTGCCCAGGCGGAAAGTGCCGCCCATGGCTGCCCGGTGGACCAGGTCCACTTCCACGAGGTGGGCGCGCTGGATGCTGTGGCGGATGTGACCGCTGTCTGCCTGCTGATGCACATGCTGGCGCCGGAAAAGATCGTCGCCAGCCCGGTGCATCTGGGCAGCGGCCAGGTGCGCTGCGCCCACGGCATTCTGCCGGTGCCTGCTCCTGCCACCGCCTATATCCTGCAGGGAGTTCCCGCCTATACCGGTTCCATTCGTGGGGAGCTGTGCACCCCCACCGGCGCGGCATTGCTCAAGACCTTTGCTCAGTCCTTTGGCCCCATGCCGGTCATGGTCATCGAAAAGGTGGGCATCGGCGTGGGCAACAAGGATTTTGAAGCCGCCAACGTGCTGCGGGTGTTCTGGGGCAGCGACGCAGAGCAGGAGCAAACGAAAAAGGATCAGATCGTGGAGTTGCGCTGCAATCTGGACGACATGACCGGCGAGGCCATTGGTTATGCTTTGGAGCTGCTGCTGGAAGAGGGCGCGCTGGATGTGTACACGGTGCCCATCCAGATGAAAAAGAGCCGCCCGGCGGTGATGCTCTGCTGCCTGTGCCACGCGCCCCAGCGGGATAAGCTCACCCAGCTGATGCTGCGCCACACCACCACTTGGGGCGTTCGCGCCAGCGTGATGGATCGCAGCGTGCTCACCACCCGCATGGTGCCGGTGAAGACCAAGTACGGGGTCGTCCGCGTCAAGCAGGGGACCGGCTACGGGGTAAAAAAGAGCAAGGTGGAATACGGCGATATGGCTGCCGCCGCCGCACAGGCCGGGGTGGAGCTTGCCAAGGTGGAGCGCGCCGCCCGCAAGGCCTTCAAAAAGCAGGGCTGAACCCTGTGTAAAACCTGAGAAAAATCCTTGTGAATAAAAGAAAACGCAAGGATGAAAGAGTAAACCAAAAATAAACGGGTAAAACGCTGGATTTCCGCTTGCAGGCAAGGAAATCCAGCGTTTTTCTGCATTTTTTGAAAAACTGCTTGACATTGCCAGGTCCAGCTTGTATAGTAGCAGTTGTGCCCGGCACTCTATAAGGGGGAAGTGCGCTCTTTTGCCGGGCATATAGGCGCTGGACGTACCGCTGCAACCGCCAAAACCAACAGGGTTTTGGCTGGTGTAACAAACCTTTTGCGGGGTGGTACCATGTGCGCCGCCTGTGTATGCAAACCACGGCAAAATTCCGCAAAGGGGGAATCATAAACAATGAGTAAGATCGTATCACTGAAAAACATTGTTGTTGGCTTCGACGGGGAGAACGTGCTCAACGGTCTCTCGCTGGACATCCACGACAAGGAGTTCGTCACCTTCCTGGGCCCTTCCGGCTGCGGCAAGACCACGACGCTCCGGGTCATTGGAGGCTTTGTTCAGCCGAGCTCCGGCAATGTTTTTTTTGACGGCCAGGACATCACCAATCTGCCGCCCTATAAGCGCCAGGTAAATACTGTGTTCCAGAAATACGCCCTGTTCCCGCACCTGAATGTGTACGAGAACGTGGCCTTTGGCCTGCGTCTGAAGAAGATGGACGAAAAAGAGATCCGCAGCCGCGTGCTGGAAATGCTGGAAGTGGTGGGCCTGAAGGGCTTTGAGCGCCGGGATACCACCAACCTGTCCGGTGGCCAGCAGCAGCGTGTGGCCATCGCTCGGGGCCTTGTAAACCATCCTCGGGTGCTTTTGCTGGACGAGCCTCTCGGCGCGCTGGATTTGAAGCTGCGCAAAGAGATGCAGCTGGAGCTCAAGCGGCTGCAGCAGGCCATGAACATTACCTTTATTTATGTAACCCACGACCAGGAAGAGGCGCTCACCATGTCCGACACGGTGGTGGTCATGAAGGACGGCAACATCCAACAGATTGGCAGCCCCATTGATATCTACAACGAGCCGGAGAACGCCTTCGTGGCCTCCTTCATCGGCGAGAGCAACATCATCGACGGCATCATGCTGCGTGACTTCTGTGTGGAATTTGCCGGCAACGAGTTCACCTGTGTGGACAAGGGCTTTGCCCACAACGAGCTGGTGCAGGTGGTTATCCGCCCGGAGGACATCCAGGTGGTGCCCGCCATCCAGGGCCAGCTCACCGGCGTGGTCAAGGAAGTGATCTTCAAGGGCGTTCACTACGAGATGCGCGTGGAGCAGGCCGGCTACGAGTGGATCATCCATTCCACCCAGGCCAGCGCTCCCGGCGAGCTGATCGGTATGTGCATCGGGCCGGATGAGATCCACATCATGACCCGCACGGAGGGGTAAGGCCATGATCAAGAACCGTAAACTGGCCGCGCCCTACCTGGTGTGGATGGTTGTGTTCATCCTGGTGCCGCTGGCCATCGTCACTTACTTTGCCTTTACTGATAAGGCAGGCAACTTTACACTGGAAAACCTGATGATCATTGGGCAGTACAGCACGGTATTCGTGCGCAGCCTGCTGCTGGCGGCGGAAGCCACCGTAATCTGTCTGGTGCTCAGCTTCCCGGTGAGTTATTTTCTCTCCCGCCAGCGTGCGGCCAAGCAGAAAATCTTCCTCATGCTGGTCATGCTGCCCATGTGGATGAACTTTTTGCTGCGCACCTATGCCTGGATGAGCCTTCTGGAGAACAACGGCATCATCAACCGGATTCTGGGCTTCTTCGGCATCGGACCTTTCCAGATGATCTACACCAGCGGTGCGGTTGTACTGGGCATGGTGTATAACTTTTTGCCCTATATGATCCTGCCGCTGTACACTGCCATGACCAAGATCGACAACAGCGTCATCGAGGCCGCGCAGGACCTGGGCGCAGGCATGTTCAAGACCCTGACCAAGGTGCTGATTCCTCTGTCTACCCCCGGCATCGCCACCGGCATCACCATGGTATTCGTACCCAGCGTTTCCACCTTTATCATCAGCCGGATGCTGGGCGGCGGCTCCAACATGCTGATCGGTGACCTGATCGAGCTGCAATTCCTGGGCAACAGCTACAACTATAACCTGGGCAGTGCGCTCAGCCTGGTGCTCATGGTGATCGTGCTGCTGTGCATGAGCTTCACCAACGGCTTTGACGACGAGGATATGGAGGGCGTGGTGTAATGAAAAAGCAACATTTGGCCGCCCTGCAAAAGGTTTATCTGTGCCTGATCTTCTCGTTCCTGTACGTGCCCATCGCGGTGATGATGGTGTTCAGCTTCAACGAAAGCAAAAGCCGCACCCTGTTCACCGGCTTTACCCTGAAATGGTACAAAAGCCTGCTGCACAACGAGATGATTCTGGAAGCACTGTGGCTCAGCCTGGTGGTGGCCTTCCTGGCTGCCACTGTGGCCACCATTCTGGGCGTGATGGCCTCCATCGGCATCAGTGGCATGAAAAAGCGCACCCAGGGCGTGATCAACACCGTGAGCTACCTGCCGGTGGTCAACCCGGAGATCATCACCGGTGTTTCGCTGATGATGCTGTTTGTGGTATATGTGAATGTGGCCCACTGGCTGAATTCAAACCCGGAAGTGCCCGGCTTTTTGAAATTTCTGCCGGAGAACATCTTTGGCTTCGGTACCCTGCTGATCGCTCACATCACCTTCTGTGTGCCCTACGTGATCTTTAACGTGGCGCCCAAGCTGCGCCGCATGGATGTGCGTATGTATGAGGCGGCGCTGGACCTGGGCTGCAACCCCCGTCAGGCCTTCTTCAAGGTAGTTCTGCCGGAGCTGATGCCCGCCATCCTGTCCGCCTTCCTGATCAGCCTGACCTACTCCATCGACGATTTCATCATCTCTTACTTCAGTTGCGGCACGTTGCAGACGCTGCCCATCGCCATTTACAGCATGACCCGTAAAAAGGTCAGCCCGGAGATCAACGCACTGTCCACCATTATGTTTGTGGCCATCCTGTGCATCATCTTGGTGAGCAACGCGCTGGAAAGCCGCAGCTACCGCAAAAAGCGGGTCAAGGAATAAGGGAGGATACGTGCGATGAAAAAAGTGATCAGCCTGCTGCTGACCCTGGTGCTGGCGGCTGGAAGCCTTGCCCTTCCCACCTTTGCGGCGGAAGACAAGATCCAGGTCAACGAGGACATCTCGGTCAGCGCCGATTACGACTGGACCCGGTTCAAGGGGCAGAACGTCTCCTTGAACATCTACAACTGGGGCCTTTATATTTCGGACGGCTCGGACGAAAGCGTGGATGTGATCTCGGCTTTTGAGGAGCTGACCGGCATCAAGGTCAACTACACCACCTTCGACACCAACGAGAGCATGTACGCCAAGCTGAAGAGCGGCGGCGCCAGCTATGATGTGATCTTCCCCAGCGATTATATGCTGGGCAAAATGGCCAATGAAGGCATGCTGCTGCCTCTGAACAAGGAGAACATCCCCAATCTGGCGGGCATTTCCGAGCTGTATCTGGACAAGGAATACGACCCGGGCAATGTGTACAGCGTGCCTTACATGTGGTGCATGGTGGGTATCACCTACAACAAGGATATGGTGGACGAAGCGGACCTGGAGCAGGGCTGGAACCTGCTGTGGGACCCCCGCTACACCGGCCAGATCCTGCAATTCAACAACAGCCGCGACTGCTTTGCCATGGCCCTCAAGACCCTTGGCCGCAGCATGAACCCCACCAGCACGCAGGACATCGACGACGCCCTGGTCAAGCTGCAGGAGCAGAAGCCCCTGGTGCAGGCCTATGTGATGGACGAGGTGTTCGATAAGATGGAGGGCGGCGAGGCGGCTCTGGCCCCCTACTACACCGGCGACGGCCTGACCATGATCGCCGAGAATCCCAGCCTGGGCATGTTCCTCCCCGAGGAAGGGACTCTGCAGTGTGTGGACGCCATGTGCATCCCGGCTTCCAGCCAGAACCAGGAAGCGGCGGAAATGTTCATCAACTACATGTGTGAGGTGGATGTGGCGCTGCAGAATGCGCTGTTTGTTCAGTACACCTCGCCGGTGGAAGCGGTGCGTGAGCTGCTGCCCGCTGAGCTGCGGGACAGTGAGCTGATGTACCCCGATCCCGCTCTGATCGAGCGCAGCGAATACCCCAGCGTCATCTCGGACGAGCTGAACAGCGCCATGGACATGGCCTGGAGCCAGATGAAGAGTTTTGACGATACCGGTAACCAGTGGCTGGTCCCGGTGTTCCTGCTGGTGGCCATCGCCATGACGGTGTTCAACGTGTGGCGCCGCCGCGCCCGCAAGAAGCGCCGCCAGATGTATTGATCGTATTGAACGAAACAAAGAAAAGCCTGTTCCTTCTCCGGCAAGCCGGAAAGGGAACAGGCTTTTTTGCATCACAGAACCGGGCTCAGAGGACCCAGAACAGCAGGCTGAGCGCGAGAAAGGCGAGGATCAGGGTCGACACCCACTTGCCCCAACCAGCCAGCCGGTGGCCGGAGAAACGCCAGCCCAGCACCGCGGCGGGCACAAACAGAAGAATCGCCGCGTAGGGGGGATAGTGCAGGCCGCTGCTGTCGGCAGACCAGGCGGAAATCCCCGCCAGCGAAAAGACCGCATCACCCAGGCAGAAGCCGCCGGGAAGATTACAGGAAAACAGGACACCCAAAAGACAGAGGGGAACCGACAGGGAACCGGCCCCCCAGGGCTTTTGCACCATTTGCATATGCCTCCTTTTTTTCGGCCCGGGAACCGGGGTCCGAATGTTTGTCAGAACAGGTCTTCTTTAGTATAGCACGCGGCGAAAGCAACGGCAAGCAGCCAGACAAAAAACAGCGGTCCACCCGGGGGAAATTTGTGTTATAATAAAAGGGAATTTTAATCAGAAGAAGGCGAAAAAGCAAATGCAGGACCTGAGTACCTATACCCGTACGCTGCAGATCAAGGATACGGATTGCGACCTGAACGGATACCTGATGCCCGGTGCATTTCTGCGTATGGTGCAGCAGCTTTCCACCGATCACTGCGAGGCAATCGGGCTGAATCAGGAATTTTACGAAAAGAACAATGCGATTTTTCTCATGGCGAAAATGGCCCTTCAGTGGGAGCGGGTTCCCCGCTGCGGCGAGGTTATCACCCTGACCACCAGGCCGGAAAACTGCAAGCGAGCCACCTATAAGCGCGTGACCACGGTGCAGGATGAGCAGGGGAATGCCCTTGGCATGACCGACAGCCGATGGGTCCTGGTGGACCCGCAGGCCCGCCGTATCATCCGCCGCCCGCCTGAGGCCTTTCAGAATCTTCCCTTTGGAGACGATGTGGACTATCAGCTGGACATGACCATCGAGCGCCCCCAGGAGGTAGAGCAGGTGGGTCAGGCGGCTGCCTACTATACTTTCTGCGACATCAACGGCCACCTGAACAATACCCGCTACGCAGACATCGCCTGCGATGCACTGCCGCTGGAGCAGCTGCGCCAGAATCCGGTTCGCCGCATCAGCATCAGCTATCACAATGAGGTCCCGGCGGGCGAGCACTTCCAGGTTCAACGGGGCAGCACGCAAAACGGCTGGTATGTATCCGGTACTCGCGAGGGAAAATGCTGCTTTGAGGCAGAGCTTACCCTCTGATCAAATGAACTCCAAAAGCGTTCTCATGCAGATCAAGCAGGCAAAGCCAATACGGCTTGTGTCAGGTGCTGCGGGAGAGCGCTTTTTCTTATTTTATCCTAAAATCGCAATTTTGTTTTTCATAGAAGAACAAAATTGGCTATATGACGGACAGTTCCAAAGGATCGACCGTTAAAGTTGTGAAAAACGGCAGTTGTTATTTCTGCTCCGATGTGATAATGTATTTAGTAAGCTAAAGCAATGAATTGATGCAGCAACAAAGAATGCTGCACGTTGCTGGCAAATCTGAAACAAAAGGAGTGGATCGAGAATGAGCAGAGTGTACAACTTTTCCGCCGGACCGGCGATGCTTCCCGAGGAGGTGCTGCGCCAGTCTTGTGCGGAAATGCTGGACTATCAGGGCTGCGGCATGAGCGTAATGGAGATGAGCCATCGATCCAGTTCCTTTCAGAACATCCTGGATCAGGCCCAGCAGGATCTGAAAGACCTGCTGGCATTGCCGGAAAATTACAAGGTGCTGTTTTTGCAGGGCGGAGCATCCCAGCAGTTTGCCATGGTGCCCATGAACCTGATGAAGAACGGTGTGGCGGATTACATCGTCACCGGCCAGTGGGCGAAAAAGGCTTTGGCCGAGGGTACAAAGTATGGCAAGGCCAACAAGCTGGCCACCAGTGAGGACCGCACCTTCGCCTATATTCCGGACTGCACCGACCTGCCGGTCTCGCCGGATGCGGATTACGTTTATATCTGCGAGAACAATACCATCTACGGCACCAAATTCAAGACTCTGCCCAACACCAAGGGCAAACCTCTGGTGGCAGACCAGTCCTCCTGCTTCTTGTCCGAGCCGGTGGATGTGAGCCGCTACGGGTTGATCTTCGCCGGAGCCCAGAAGAACATCGGCCCGGCGGGCGTGGTGGTGGTCATCATCCGGGAGGATTTGATCCCGGAGGAGACCCCGGCTTTTGTACCCACCATGCTGCAATACAAGACCCATGCGGATAACAATTCCCTGTATAACACGCCCCCCTGCTACGGCATCTATATCTGCGGAAAGGTGTTCCAGTGGATTAAAGCCCAGGGCGGCCTGGAGGGGATGCAGCAGCGCAATCTGGAAAAGGCAAAGCTGCTCTACGATTTCCTGGACGAGAGCCTCCTGTTCCGGGGCACGGTGGACAAAAAAGACCGTTCGCTGATGAACGTTCCCTTCGTGACCGGCGACAAGGATCTGGATGCGAAATTCGTGAAGGAAGCGGCCGCCAAGGGCCTGGTGAATCTGAAAGGTCACCGCACCGTGGGCGGTATGCGCGCCTCCATCTACAACGCCATGCCGATGGCAGGCGTGCAGGCGCTGGTGGACTTCATGAAGCAGTTCGAGACCGAGAACGGCTAAGGGGGGGACAGGGAAGATGACGAAGGTAACATGCCTGAACCCCATCGCCAAGGTGGGGCTGGAACGATTCGGCGCGGGCTATCAGCTGGACACGCCGCTGGAGGAAGCTCAGCTGGCGCTGGTGCGCAGTGCCGATATGCATGCAATGACGGTGCCTGCCGGGCTGCTGGCTGTGGCTCGGGCAGGAGCTGGTGTGAATAACATCCCGCTGGATGCGCTGGCCAAGCAGGGCACCGTGGTGTTCAACACCCCCGGAGCCAATGCCAACGGCGTGAAGGAACTGGTGCTGGCGGGAATGCTGCTGGCCGCCCGTGACGTGGTGGGTGGTGTGGAATGGGTCCGCGCCAACCAGGCCGACCCGGACATCGCCAAGGACACCGAAAAGGCCAAAAAGCAGTTTGCTGGCGGTGAGATTCTGGGCAAGCGCCTGGGCATCATTGGTCTGGGCCATATCGGAGTAAAGGTGGCGAACGCCGCCCTGGCTCTGGGTATGGAGGTCTGGGCTTACACCCTGCTGGAAGGCGACGGTACCATTCCCGGCCTGGCCGAAGGCGTGCGCCTGCTGGAGGGCCCGGAGGAAATCTATCAAAATTGCGATTACATCACCCTGCACCTGCCGCTGAACGATGCCACCCGCCAGATGATTGACGGGGCAGTGTTCGCCCAGATGAAGCCAGGCACGGTGCTGCTGAACTTCTCCCGGGATAAGCTGGTGGATGACGAGGCGCTGGCCCAGGCCATGGAGCAGGGGATCGTGCGCCGCTATGTGTCGGACTTTCCCAACCCGGCGGTGGTCCACCTGCCCGGTGCGTTGGTAATCCCGCATCTGGGGGCTTCCACCGAGGAATCGGAGGACAATTGCGCCTGCATGGCGGTGGATCAGCTAAAGGCTTTTCTGGAGGAAGGTACCCTGCGCAATGCGGTGAACTACCCGGATTGCACGCTGGGCGCAAAAACTGCCGGACCCCGGCTTTGTGTGCTGGGCGAAAATCTGGAGGAAGATCGGCTGCTGGCGCCCTGGAAGGTTCTGGCCCGTGCCGCCGCCCGGAAGGGAGAGCGGTGCTGCCTGCTGGCCGATCTGGAAGCCGAGCCCACCCCCCAGCAGCTGGAGCAGCTTGCCGCACAGCCTGGTGTGCTGCGAGTCCGGCTGATCTGACCCGAGCAAAGGAGAAGAAAAATCATGCAGCGATGCACAAAACCCGCAGCCATGCTGCTGCCTGCCCCGGGCGTGGACCTGGAAAAGTGGGCAGTGGTGGCCTGCGATCAATACACCTCTCAGCCGGATTACTGGCAGCAGGTGCAGGACCTGGTGGGGGATAACCCCTCCACACTGCGGCTGACCCTGCCGGAGATCTGGCTGGAAGAGCCGGACGCCCCCCAGCGTATCCAGGCCATCAGCCGGGCGATGGAGGAATACCAGGCAAACGGCCTGCTCCGGCCCACCGCGCCCGGCATGATGCTGGTGCGCCGCCAGATGGAAGGCGTGGCCGCGCCCCGCTGGGGTCTGGTGATGGCGGTGGACCTGGAAGCCTACGATTACCGAGAGGGTTCCGACTCGCTGATTCGGCCCACTGAGCGCACGGTGCCCCAGCGTATTCCCGCTCGGCTGGCGGTGCGGGAAGCAGCAACCTTAGAGCTGCCCCATATCCTGCTGCTGATCGACGATCCCCGGCGGACGGTGATCGAGCCGGTGGCCGCCATTTGTAGTGAACTGGAACGAGCCTACGATACACCGCTCATGCTGGGCGGCGGTCAGCTGACCGGCTGGTTTATCCCGGAGGGGCCGCGCACCGAAAAGATTCAGCAGGCGCTGGAAGCGCTGGCTGCGCCGGAACGCTTGCGCGAACGGTACGGCGCTCCGGCAGATGCCCCGGCCCTGCAGTTTGCCACCGGCGACGGCAACCATTCCATGGCAGCCGCCCGGGCCCGGTGGGAGCAGATTCGCGAGACCCTTACTCCGCAGCAGCGGCAGGAACATCCGGCTCGCTGGGCGCTGGCCGAGGTGGTGAACCTGCAGGACGAAAGTCTGGAAATTGAACCCATTCACCGGCTGGTGACAGGCGTGGACCCGGAAACCATTTTGCAGGATGCGGGAAACTATTTCGCCGCGCAGGGAGCACAGGCACAGCTTCTGGAGCAAGCGCCGGAAAAGGAAGCCCCCTGGACCATCCGCTGGGTGGCCGGGGAGAAAAACGGCTGGCTTTGCATCCAGCCTAATGGGCGCTGGGCGCTGCCGGTGGCGGCACTACAGGCCTTCCTGGACGACCGGATGCCCCAGTGGGAGGGAGCAAAGCCGGACTACATCCACGGGGAAGAGACGCTGTGCACCCTTTGCGCCGGTGCGCAGTGCATCGGCTTTGTGCTGCCGGAATTCCGCAAGGAAGATCTGTTCCGGGGCGTGGTGCTGGATGGTGTGCTGCCCCGCAAGACCTTCTCCATGGGCCGTGCGCAGGACAAGCGCTATTACATGGAGGCCCGGCGTATCATGCCGTGACCGGGCAAACGCGTCAACCGCATCGTCGGATGCGTAATTCATAGGGAATGTAAAATAGGTGAGAAACGAAAAACAGGGCACCCGCCGCGGCGGGTGCCCTGTTCGTTTGTTCAGCTTAGTTGTTGGGGTTGTTCTTCAGGATAACGTCGTGGCTGCCGCCCTCCACGATGCTGGTGGAGGAAACCACAGTCAGACGGGCCTTCTCCTGCAGCTCAGGAATGGTCAGTGCGCCGCAGTTGCACATGGTGCTGCGAATCTTGTACAGGGTGGTGCCCACACCGTCGGCCAGGCTGCCGGCGTAGGGAACGTAGCTGTCCACGCCTTCCTCGAAGCTCAGCTTGGTGGCGCCGCCCAGGTCGTAGCGCTGCCAGTTGCGGGCGCGGTTGGAACCCTCGCCCCAGTACTCCTTCACATAGCTGCCGTTGATGCGCAGCTTGTTGGTGGGGCTCTCGTCGAAGCGGGCGAAGTAACGGCCCAGCATCACGAAGTCAGCGCCCATGGCCAGAGCCAGGGTCATGTGGTAATCGTGTACGATGCCGCCGTCGGAGCAGATGGGAATGTAGACGCCGGTCTCCTTGTAGTACTCGTCACGAGCCGCGGCAACCTCGATCACAGCGGTGGCCTGGCCACGGCCGATGCCCTTGGTCTCGCGGGTGATGCAGATGGAGCCGCCGCCGATGCCGACCTTGATAAAGTCCGCGCCAGCCTGCGCCAGGAAGCGGAAGCCCTCACGGTCCACCACGTTACCGGCGCCAACCTTTACCTTGTCGCCGTAACGCTCACGGATCCAGGCGATGGTGCGGCTCTGCCACTCGGAGAAGCCCTCGGAGGAGTCGATGCACAGCACGTCCACACCGGCCTCGATCAGAGCGGGAACGCGCTCGGCGTAGTCGCGGGTGTTGATGCCGGCGCCCACCACGTAGCTCTTGTTGGCGTCCAGCAGCTCGTTCACGTTTTCCTTGTGGCTGTCGTAGTCCTTGCGGAAGACCATGTATTTCAGATGGCCTTCAGAATCCACCAGGGGCAGAGAGTTGATCTTGTTGTCCCAGATGATGTCGTTGGCTTCCTTCAGGGTGGTGGTATCCGGCGCATAGACCAGCTTTTCCAGCGGGGTCATGAAGTTGGATACAGGCTCATCCAGGGACATGCGGCTGACCCGGTAATCGCGGCTGGCCACGATGCCCAGCAGCTTGCCGTTGGGGGTGCCGTCCTCGGTGATGGCAACGGTGGAGTGGCCGGTCTTCTCCTTCAGGTCCAGAACGTCCGCCAGGGTAGCGGTGGGCTTCAGGTTGGAATCGCTGGTCACAAAGCCCTTCTTGTAGCTCTTGACGCGGGCAACCATAGCCGCCTCGTCTTCCACAGACTGAGAACCGTAAATAAAGGATACGCCGCCCTGCTTCGCCAGCGCAATGGCCAGGCAATCACCGGAAACCGACTGCATGATGGCGCTCACCATGGGGATGTTCATGGTGAGGGGGCATTCCTCCTCGCCCTTGCGGTACTTGACCAGCGGTGTTTTTAGGCTCACAGCGTCCGGTACACAGGCGGAGGAAGAGTAACCGGGTACCAGCAGGTACTCGCCAAACGTGCGGGAAGGTTCCTCAAAATAATAAGCCATATTCCTTGTCTCCTTTGCAATTACAATTCTCCAGCAAAACGCTTCGTTCCTTTTATTATAAGACAGAATCGCCTTTCTAACAAGAACAACGCGGGCATTTGGGGCACAAATTTGCACAAAGCTTGCGCCCTGTGGCCCTGCGTGCCGGGTGGTTTTTAAAAGTGTATCACATTTGACCGCAAAATACAAAATGCACCGCCGCCAAACTTTTCAAACGGCAGGCCGGGAAAACCGGCAATATGTCAAAGAATGGGCCGAAGTATGACTTATCTTGGTGGAATTACACCAAATCTCAGCGGCCTGAGACGCCGTCAGGCGCCCCAGAAACGACTGCGCTCCTGTTCGGTGAGTGCGGCGGCGAAATCCGCTTTCAGCTGCAAAAAGTCCTCCAGATCGTACAGCACACGATAAAGCAGCGCTCGGTTTTCAAACTCGGTGCGGCTTTGGGGCAGGGGTTCGCCGCGCATGGCGGCCTGCATGCCGTGCAGCCGCTGGAGCAGGGCGGCCGCATTGTTGTGCTCGTGGAAGGAGCGGCTGATATCCTCCAGCAGATCGGCGATGCCAAGGGCCTGCTCGGGTACCTGATCCAGTCGGTGGATGTTGTCATAAACACGGCGCAGCACCGTCAGCTGGCGCTGGCGCATGGTCACATAGTTTACAAAATACCACTGGTCACTGAGCAGCGCGTTGCCCTGGTTCTCCCGGGCCTTGCGGGCAAGTCCATCCAGCTGCTGTTCCAATGGGGCAAAGCAGCTGTCGGTGTAGCCCTGCTTGCTGCGGGTCAGCAGCCGGTCCGCCATGCGCTGCAGAATGTCCCGGAAGGCCTGCTCTATCTGAGCCTGATTTTGGCGGATGGCCTTTGCCGCGCCCGGCATGTACAGGTTGACCAGTATCCCGATCCCTGCACCGGTCAAAAGCAAAAGCAGTTCGTTGCGCAGCCAGAAAAGGTCCATCGTGCGCTCTGCATACAGATGCAGTACCAGCACGGTGTTCATCACCAGCGCCTCCTGCAGGCCGAACCACTGGCAGAAGGCAGCGAACAAAAGCAGAAACAGCCCGAAGGCCGCCAGATGGTAGCCCAGCAGGGAAAAGCAGCAGAAGGCCAGCGCCATGGCGGCAAAAAAGGCGGCAAACCGCCGGACCACCAGGGCAAGGGTCTGCTTGCGGGTGGTCTGGATGCTCAGAATGGCAATCACTCCGGCGGAGGTGCTGTAGGAAAGCCCCAGCATCGCCGCAAAAAAGCTGGCGAGCAGCCCGCCCAGGGCGTATTTCGCCACACGCAGCGGGGCCAGCCGGGTAAAAACGGCAGACATGACAAACGCTCCTTTTCGTTTGGGGCAAACGTCCCCTTACTGCTTTTATCATACCGTTTACGGCACCGCGGTACAAGAGAAAAAGGGCAAAAACAAACTCCACCGCCCAACAACAGGCGGTGGAGCTTGCCACAGGAATTTCGAGACGCCCTGCTCAGCCGGATCAAAGAACCGCTAGGGGGGCGGAAGGAGGAGATGAACCGGAGACGCCTCACAACACATGAAAAAGGGGGTGTAACTTTCTTGCAACTAAATTGTAACTCTTTTGACATCTTCTGTCAATGGAGTAATTGTGAATAAATTGAAAACAATTCACAGAGAAATACAAGGAATTAAAGAAAAAGAATCGCTCCGGGAGCATTGAGCCTCCCGGAGCGATTTATTAGTTGTTGTTTGCTGCCGCAAGGCCCAGACGGGAAAAGTCCGGGCGGTAGAGCAGAATGGAAAACACCTCGAAGCAAGCACAGATCTTGTCCGCACAGGTCACCACAACGCTTTCCGCAAAGCGGGGCGGGGTGAGGTTCAGCGGGAACATGTGCTTCTCAATGATATCCTGCTCGATGCAGTTCAGCTCAAAATCCCGGCTGGCGTTCTCCAGGGCCCGGCGGGCGTGGTGGAAGCCATGCCAGCGATGGCTTGCGTCCTTTTCGTGCCAGTCATACAAAAAGTAGTCGTGCAGCAAAGCGCCGCGCACCAGACTGCGCAGATCCAGGCGAAGGCCCAGCCGCAGAACGATCCACAGACTCAGATAGGCCACGGCCAGCGAATGGTCGAAGCAGGTCACACTGCCATGCTGGATGAACTGCTGCTCCAGCTGCATTCCCGGGGAATTCAGAATGGCGCGCCCGTGGGCCAAAAGCAGAGATTCGATGGTTTGGTGCATTGGAAACACGCTCCTTTCCGATGGGCGGCGAGATACTTCGCACCCTGTTCTATTATTATCATATTCGCCGGACGAAGAGGAAACAAGGGGCAATTTGCACAAAAAGATGCAAATTGCATTTTCGGTGCTTGGCGGCCCAGCCGAATACGCCGGAAAACAAAAGGGGTGTAGGCTTGCATTTTAGGGGGGTGAAATTGTCAGAACACCTGTTAAATATTTGCTTGGCAAAGTTTCTGTGCTATTTTCTTAGCAGAAAACATCAAAAAAATGAGGAGTGATTGCGTGAATATAGTAATTATCGGCAACAGCGCCGCCGGCCTGTCGGCACTGCAAAACTTCCGTAAAGTAGATAAGGACAGCAAGGTTGTCATGATCTCCAAGGAGGGCTTTCTGCCTTACTCCCGCGTGCTGCTTCCCTATGTGCTGCGGGGCAAGCTTCCTTACGAGGGCATGACCATCCGCACACAGGATTATTTTGAACGCTTGCATGCAGAGTGCGTGGAAGGCACCGTGACCAAATTGGATGCACAGGCGCACAAGGTATTCCTGGAAGACGGCCGCAGCTTTGACTACGATAAGCTGCTGATCGCCACCGGCTCTTACGCACTGACTCCTCCCATCGAGGGCGCGCATCAGGAAGGCGTGTGCAACATGTGGACCAAGGCGGATGTGGACAAGCGGATGCCGAAATTCCAGAATAGCAAGCGCGCCGTTGTGATCGGTTCCGGCTTTGTGGCGCTGCAGGCCGCGTGGGCAGCCTGCTACATATCCTCTGCGGTCCAGAAATACAACGAATCGCGAACCAAGGCGTTTCGGATGCTGTGCAATGAACAGGAGTCCCTGTGGTCCAGAGAAGCCGAGCAGCTGGTCGCCCAGATGAAGATGGACAAATTTTGCGGCGTGGTCTGCTGGAACTGCCGCACCGGGGAACTGGGGGAAGACCAGATGGACCGATGCCGGCAGACTGTTGAGCGAATGCGGGAGATCCGACAGGGAGAGATCCTGAGTGTGGTCCGAAAAAACGATGTGATTTTCAGCGTGAACGGCGCCAGTCTGGAGCGATGCCAGGAGCTCTGCGGCCGGGTGCAGGAATGTACGCCGGATTTTTGCCGCTTTACCTGCCTCCATTCGCCGCAGGAACAAAAGCGGCTGCTGGATGTCTGGGGGAACAGATATCATTTTGATTTTCAGGACTCTGAGAACCAAAGCAATATGGTGCGCATCGTAAAGCGATACATCCGGGAGCATCTGGCAGAGAACATCCTGCTGGGCGACATGGCCCAGCTGGTCTATGCGCATCCGACCTATTTGTCGAAGCTGTTCAAAAAGGAAACCCAGCAGAATCTGAGCGATTACATCACGCAATGCCGGATGGAACGAGCAAAGCAGCTGCTCAAAAGACCGGAATACAAGATCTACGAAGTCGCCGAGGCCTGCGGCTTTCAAGATGCGAAGCATTTTGCACTGGTATTCAAGTCCTATGTGGGCTGTACGCCAAGGCAGTACCGCAATGAAGGCTGAGACTGACGGAAAATCCAGGAAAGACAGAGGGAACTGCTTGTGAAAAACCAGTATACGGAAACGGACCCCCAGAGCTTGATCCGGTCCAGTACGGCGGTAATTCTGGCCGGAGGAAAATCAAGCCGGATGAACTATTATCCCAAAAGCCACCTGCCCTGGCAGGGCGGGTCATTTTTAAGCGCGCTTTCTTCTCAGCTGACCCATTTTTCCCGCTGTGTGGTCTCGGTGGATCGAAAGGACCGGTTCGAAAACATTGGTGAAACCGTAGAGGACCGGTATGCAGACTGCGGACCGCTGAGCGGGATCTATTCCAGCCTGGAGGCAGCCGACACGCAGCTGGTTTTCATCACGGCCTGCGACACGCCGCTTTTGAAAAGCGAGCTGGTGGAATATCTGTTCCGCCAATGGAAGCCGCAATACGATTGCTGCATAGCAAAAACAGGGGATGGACGAATCCACCCCCTGTGCGGTATTTACAAAAAAGAGCTGGCGCCGGTTTTGCGGCAAAGCCTGGAACAAGGCGACCGGCGTGTGATGCGGTTTCTGGAACAGCAGAATCTTCACATCGTGGAGATCCCCGCTGAAATGGAGGAGCAGCTGACCAACGTGAACACGCAGGAAATATATCAGAGCCTGTGCGGCCAAAGCGTGACCGAGTGAAAGGGTCAGCAGGTCAGACCGGTATATTCCAGCAGAAAACAGGCAAGTCCGCGAACATCATCCAGCGCAAAGCAGGGCCCGGAGAACTGCTGCTTCAGCAGCTCGTCATCGGTAACCACGGCAATATATGTATCCGCATTGGAAGGAAGACCTTTCCCGGTAGCTTTTCGGCAGATGCCGACCCGGGGGAGGTCTTCGTATTTATAGCCCTCCACCAGGATCAGGTCCACGCCCTGCAGGCAGGCAATGTTTTCCTGGAACGACCTGGGCCGCTGTTCCAGAATGACCGTTTTGGAGGAGGAGCTGATCAGCGTGATGTCCGCGCCCGCTTGGGTGAAGCGCCAGGAATCCTTGCCGGGGCGGTCCATTTCAAAGTCATGGCCGTCATGCTTCACAACGGCCACCCGCAGCCCCTGCTGCTTAAACAAGCGGATCAGCTGTTCCACCAGGGTGGTTTTTCCGGTGCCGGAATAGGCGGCAAACCCGATCATGGGGATATGTCGTTCCATGAAAAATACTCCTTAAACAAGCAGATGGATAGGGAAGAGAGCTCAGTGAAGCTCCTTTTCCACAACACATTCGCGCTTGATGGTGCCCACCAGGAACTGAAGTGCATCCACCACATGGGGGCGGATATCGCCGCCGATGAGCACATACATCAAATCGTCGCCCACCGACAGGCGTCCCTCATTCAGCCAGACGCGCACGTAGTAGATTCCCTCCAGCTTGCGGGCCTCCTGAATGGCCTGTTCCAGCTTTTGGGGATCGTAGGAGAACTCCATCCCGGTCACCGGCGCGGCGTCCGTCTGCCCGTTGCGCACCTGGGCCTTGGGCGTGATCCGAACGGTTCCGTTGTGGGTCAGATACATGCCGACCTTTTCGGCGTCAGGAGCTTGTTTCGCCTCTTTCAGCCACTGGTCCAGGCTGGGAGAAGCCTTTCCGGCAGAAGCTGCCGCCGGGGCGGCACAGTCCGCAGAGCCCTCGCCGCAAAGCATATCCAGGCCATGGCCAATGCTGCCGATCACAGCCAGAAGATTCTCCCGAGCGGCTTTTTCACTTCCGGGCAGGTTGACGATCAGGCTGCGGCCACGGATGCCGGCGGCGCTGCGGGAAAGGCAGCCGCGGGGGGTGACCTTCATGCTGGCGGCACGCATTGCTTCCGCGATGCCGCGGGTTTCCCGCTGAATTACCGCCAGAGTTGCCTCCGGGGTGATGTCCCGGGGAGAGAAGCCGGTCCCGCCGGTGGTGAGCACCAGGGTGCAGTTTTTCTGGTCGCAGCAGGCGATCAGTTCATTGATGATCTGCTCACGCTCATCGGGAACGATGCTGGTGTGAATCACATTGTACCCGTTTTCGCTGAGGATGGATACCAGCGCGGGGCCGCTGGTGTCCACGCGCTGTCCCTTGGACCCCTTGTCGCTGACGGTGATAACAGCTGCATTATATGCCATATTATGCTTCCTCTCTTTCAAAATCTCCATGAACGCCGCCGATTTTTCGCAGAAGGCGGATGTTCGAAATGACGATATCCTTCTGGATGGCCTTGCACATATCGTAAACGGTCAGGGCCGCGGTGGAAACTGCGGTCAGCGCTTCCATCTCCACGCCGGTGCGCCCGGAGCAGGAAACGGTTGCCCGGATCTCCACGCTGCACTGCTCCTCGTCGAGCCACAGATCCATGTCGATCCCGTTCACCGCAACCGGATGGCACATGGGGATCAGATCCGAAGTGTGCTTGGCGCCCATGATTCCGGCGACCTGTGCCACGGTAAGCACATCGCCCTTTTTCATTCCGCCGCTGCGGATGCGTTCAAAGGTCTGCCGGCCCACCAATACCTGGGCGGCGGCAACGGCCTGCCGCTGGGAAGGGTCTTTTTCGCCCACATCCACCATTTTTGCCCGGCCCTGGGCGTTAAAGTGGGTGAAATCATTCATATTCTCGATCAAGAAAATTCCTCCTCTGTTATAATAACACGTTCAGCCGCCGATCTGATTCATCATCCGGCCTGCCTGGCTGGGATGCAGGGCGGAAAGAAGTTCGTGCTTTTCCGGCTTTGAACCGATGGTCCGGCGGAATTGCTCCAGCATTTCCGCCGAGGAAAGCCCTTTGATGGGGTACTCCACAGCGGAGTGCAGGCAGGGCTTGAGTTTCCCGTCGGCGGTCAGGCGGATGCGGTTGCACTGCGCGCAAAAATGATTGCTCACCGGGCTGATCAGACCGATGCTTCCAAGCGCTCCGGGCAGCCGGTACAGCCGGGCGACGCCATCACTTTCCGGCAGAGCGGACGCATCCGGCAGCTGTTCCAGAACGATGCGGCTGGGCAGATAGGCTGCGGGACCAAATTCCGGGCTGGAGTTCATGGGCATCAGCTCGATGAAGCGCACATCCACCGGATACTCCCGGGTCAGATTGGCAAGGGGAACGATTTCGTCGTCATTGAAATCTCCGATCAGAACCACATTGATCTTTACCTTGTCAAATCCGGCATCCAGCGCGGCGCGGATACCGGCCAGCGCCTGGTCCAACCGGCCGATGCGGGTGATGTGCCGGTACTTTTCCGGGTCCAGAGTATCCAGACTGATGTTCACACGGTTGACCCCGGCCTGCCGAAGCGGTTTTGCCAGAGCGGGCAGGGCAAGTCCGTTGGTGGTAACGGCGACGTCCTGGATGCCGGGAACGGCACAGGCGCGGCGGCAGATGGAAACGATATTCTTTTTTACAAGAGGCTCACCGCCGGTGATGCGCAGCTTGGTAATGCCAAGGCTGGCGGCGGCCTGTACCGCGGCGATCATCTCGTCCTCGGTCAGCATTTCGGAGCAGTCCTTCTGGCAGATGCCTTCCTCCGGCATGCAGTAGCAGCAGCGCAGGTTGCACCGTTCGGTGACGGAAAGCCGCAGATATGTGATGCGGCGGCCATAGGAGTCGATCATAATTCAATATCTCCCAAACGTACAGGTGGGGAAGTGGCACACCTTGCACATGCGGCAAAGTCCGCCCTCTTCCAAGCGGATCAGATCCTGTTTTGCCAATTTATCCCCGGTAAAGATCTGGGGCAGCAGCACGTCGAAAACCGTGGTGGGCAGGCTGATGGCAGCGCCGGGAACCCCCAGGATGGCGACCTGGTCCAGATAAGCCACTAAAGTCATGTTTCCGGGCTGCGAGGGCACGCCGTGGGTGATGATCTCCGCCCCCAGAGCGCGGATCGCGGTGGGGGTCAGATCGTCCGGGTCCACCGACATACCGCCGGTGAAGATCAGAACATCCGCGCCCTTATCAAGGAACCGGCGGCCCGCGTTCAAGATCATGGTCAGGTCGTCATCGCAGACGGTGAGCCCCAGAATCTCGCTGGGGTACTGCTTCATCTTGGCCCGGACCACCGGCTCGAATTTATCCTGAATACGGCCGTGATATACCTCGGAACCGGTGATGACAACGCCGATCTTTTTGTGCCGGTAAGGGCGCAGGTCCAGCAGCTTTTCCTCTTTGCAAAGCGCCTCTGCCTGCAGGATCTGTTCCTCTTTGGTGACAAGGGGGACGATCCGCATGGAGGCAAGCCGGTCTCCCGGCTCCACGGGAAAATGGTCCGGCAGCGTGCAGATGGTGATGTCGCCAATGGAGTTGATCTGATGCAGCAGGGCGGTGTTTACCCGGAACATGCCTCGCACATCCGCTTTCAGAAGGACCTTTCCCTCGGCAGGACCTTCGTAATGAGCGCCTTCTGCCGGAGCCATGGCAGCCATGCGCAGGGCGCAGTCATCCTCGTGAAGCTCGCCGGCATTCTCTTCCCACACAAAAATGGAACGTTTGCCGATGTCCAGCAGCTTGGAGATATCTTCCGGCTGGATGATATGGCCCCGCTTGAACAACGGGCCCTTGAACCCGTCGAACATGGCGGTGATGTCGTGGCAGAGCGTCATGCCGACCGCTTGTTCTACATTTACCTTTTTCATGTGAGAAGGAACCCTTTCAGTGGTGTGTTTTGATCAATGGGACCGCTGCCTGCGGGAACGACCGCCATTGCGTTGCATCCAATGGAGCTGCTCAGGACCACGTTGCCCTGCTTTTGAGGAAGCTGAAGGCGAACGGTCCCGTCGCTCAAATCCAATTTTCCCCGCAGCAGGCGGGTGCAGGGGCTTTTTTTGTGAAAGCTCTGGGCCAAGGTCACGGTGATCTCGGTGAATTCGAATTTTTCCAGACCGGCCATTTTGCGAAGAGCCGGCAGAGCCACGGCATAAAAATTCGTGATGGCGGATGCCGGGTTCCCGGACAGTGCACAGACCGGTTTGCCGTTTTGGATTCCGTAAGCGCAGGCCATGCCCGGTTTCAGGTCCACGCCCTGGAACAGCATCTCCACGCCCGCCTGTTTCATGGCATCCGGCGTCAGGTCGTAGTCGCCCACGGAAACACCGCCGGTGGAGATCACTGCATCGCATTGCGCAAGCCCATTCTGAACAAGGGCGGCAATGGCGGCAAGGTCATCGCCCGCAAGGCCCAGGTACACGGGCTCAAAGCCGAGCCCCTCAAGTATCGTTTCCAGAGTATGGCGATTGGCGTTGCGGATTTTTCCGGCCGAGGGGATTTCGCTGCACTCCACCACTTCGCTGCCTGTACACAAGATTCCCACCCGCAGGCGGCGATACACCAGAGGGGAGGAGATTCCCTGAGAGGCCAGTGTGCCGGCAAGTCCGCCGTCGATCCGGGCGCCTTTGCGGGCGAGCAGCTCGCCTTCGCGGATATCTTCACCGGCATGCACGATGTTTTCACCGGCCCGATAGGAACGGGAAAGGGTCACGGTGTGAAGGTCGAACCGGGTATCTTCATATTTGCAAACCACGTCTGCCCCGGCGGGAATGGGGGCGCCGGTAAGAATTTTCACAGCGGTGCCGGGAAGGACGGGCCTGGTGGGCACGGACCCGGCAGGCAGCTCTTCCAGAATGGTCAATGAAACCGGAGCGTCCGGGGAAGCGGCAGCACTGTCCGCGGCACGGAACGCATAGCCGTCATAGGGGGAACGGTCAAATGGGGGAATGTTGCCTGCCGCCAGAAGATCCTCCGCCAGAATCCGGCCACCGCAAAGCGACAGCGGGAGCCGTTCGGTCTGAACGGGATGCACGTGGTCCATCAGCATTTTCTGTGCTGTTTTGAAATCCAGGTGTTTCATACATAGTCCTTTCAACGTCGCGAATTTTTTATCAACCCGAGCGGGTAAAGATGCACGGCGGAAGGCGGAAATACAAAAAAATCCGCCTCCTTTTCAGAGACGGATACACAACAAAAACACCCGGGGCCATAGCGGCACCGAATCGATCCTGTCTTCTTTTCAAAATGGAAGGCGGCGCTGTTTCCGGCGCAACCCAGCGGACTGTTTCCATGGAATATTTCTTTAGGCAAACAGTCTCGAAGACATATTTATTATTTCAGATTCCGCTATGATTGTCAATGGATTTGCGGCAGAAAATAAGCCGCATTGCAGGCAAATAACAAGAAAAAGATCTTGTTTTCATCGCTGGGCAAATTCCAAAAGAAAAAAGGGAGAAAACGGCTTTTAGCAGGCGCCGTTTTTGGCGCATGCAGGCGCGATCTCCGGGAAGATTTTCGCCCAGTTGATGCGGTAGGCGGGAAGCATCAGCACCAGGCTCAACGCCGCCCCGGCCACCACGTCGATCACCGAATGCTGGCGCAAAAACAGGGTGGACAAGGTGATCAGGATGGTCATGGCCCAGATCAGCGCATGTACCGGCAGGTTGCCCCGGAACAGCTTGCAGCGCAGCCCCACGATGGCAATGGAAACGGTGCTGGAAATGTGGATGGAGGGGCAGACATTGGTGGGCGTATCAATACCGCGCAGCAGCTCCACCAGTTGGCACAGAACATTCTGCCGCGGGATCGGCTGGCGCAGGTCCAGGCCGTTGGGCCAGACCAGATAGGTCAGCATGGCCAGCGTCATGCCCACGAACATGATGAAGCACAGGCGGCAGTAGTCGGTTTTGTCCTTGAAAAACAAATAGAGCATGGTGCCGGGCATCCACAGATACCACAGGCAGTAGGGGATCACGAACCACTCGTTGAAGGGGATCAGGTCGTCGATGAAGCAATGGATGATGGTGTATTCCGGGTCCAGCTGTTCCAGGCTGAAGAAGCCGAACAGATAGAATGCCCAGTACCCCATCAGCCAGGCATGCGGATTTTTGCGCAGCCAGAAAAGGGCGGAATGCATGGGCAGTTACCTCACAAAACATAGAATCAAAACAGCCGGCAAAGCGAGCCGGCGAACGTTTTTATTATAGCACACTGTGTCGAAAAACAAAGCACCGGTGCATGAATTGCAGCAAAAGAAACATGAAAAACGGGCGGCCCGAAGCCGCCCGCAAAGGTCAAATTTCATTACTTTTCCAGCAGCCGGTACAGCGCCACGGCCTCATACAGGGCGGTGAGCTCGGGCAGCTTGTCCGGGGTGTGGCCCAGCCGGTGGGTAATCTGCTGGTAGCGGTACTTCACCGTGTTTTTGTGCAAAAACAGCTGTTGGGCACAGCGGGCGATGTTCTGATCCGCATCCAGCAGATAGACCGCCAGCGTGTCCACCAGGGGCAGCTCCTCGGCGGAGCTGTGCAGCGGCGCAAGCACCGCCCGGCAGCGGGTCACGCTGGCCTCGTCTTGCACCAGATCGTTCTTGCAGTGCAGAGCAAAATCAATCTCGCCCAGAGTATGTACGGTGCGGGTGGGCCAGATGGTCTGAGCGCTGGGCAGGCCCTCGCTGCTGCGCAAAAAAGCAGCCCGCACCTGTGCGGTGTTTTCAAGGCCCTGGCAGCACACAAAGCCCGCGCCCAGACCCTCGGCCTTCAGCTGTGCATCCAGCTGGGCGGCAAGCGTCTCGCCCTCGGGACCGAACACGCCGTTGTCCGCCAGCACGATCACAAAGTCCTGATAGCTGCCCGCAATGGCGGCCTGGCAGTGGGGCTCCAGCAGCTGAGAGGCAATGGTGGGCACCCGGCGCAAAAACTCTTCCCGGCAGGCGGGGTCCAGCGGGCTGAGCATCCACATGCAGTGGATGGACGCCACGTTCAGCCGAAACAGAGCGGCCAGGCGGCGCATCTTGATGGGTTCGTCCCGCAGAATGGCCCGCACCAGCTCCTCAATGGCCAATTCGGCGTGCTTCAGGCTCCACAGGTTCAGAGCCAGCTGCATCACGTCCTGGGCCTGCTGCTGCACCTCGTTGCTCAGCGGCTGACCGGCCTTGAGCAGGCACAGCTCCATGGGGGCTGCGTCGCCGGGATCGATGGTCAGACGGCAGCACTGGTCCGCGTTGCCCTGGCGGGCCTGGATCAGCAGATCGGTCATATCCGTCTGAGAGCCACGGGGCCAGGCGCAGGCGCCCAGCAGCTGGCCGGTGCTGTTCAGCAAAAGCACGGTGGCACGCAGCCGGTCGCTGAGCAGCTGCAGCACGGTGTCCACGGTGCGCTGATGCTCAGGCAGCAGGGTCATATGTTCCAGAATGTCTCCCAGAAGATGGGTGTTGTCTGCCTGGTCCCGCAGGATGGCATCCATCACATCGCCGATTACTTCGCTGTAGCGCAGCTCCATGCGGGGCGGCATCACCAGCAGCGGGAAATCCAGCTCCTGGGCCAACGTTACCAGGGCGGGGTCCACCTGAGGCATCACGGTGCCCACATAATACAGCACCAGACCGGCCTGCCCCACCTGGGCCAGAGCGCGCAGGCATTCGCACTGGGCGTTCACATTGGTGGGGATGGAAGAAAAGCAGGTGAGGACCAGCTCGCCGCCGGCAAACCGGCCTGCCGTTTCATTCTGCTGGTGCAGGGTTTCCGTGCCGATGTATTCCAGCACGTTGACCGAGGTGATGGGCCGGTCCAGATTGTCGAAGCCGGCCAGCAGGGTGGCCTGGCGCAAGCTGGGCAGTACCAGCGCCTGTTTTAACGTAACGCTCATGAGGGGTCCCTCCAGGATAGGAATGTTGTGCGCAGGGCTTCCGCGCGTTGATGCTCGGGCCGAGCCTGACAGGCGGGCACACAAGCACAAAAAGCCCTTACTGCCGGCAGGCGCTTGCCTGCCGGACAATAAAGGGCTTGAGAATCAGTTGATTCAGGCGTTCGGGGCGTAATGATTGGCGTTGGGCGACTTCAAAGGAATCTCCGGCATCAACTCGTCCGAGATGATGGTGAGCATCTCCTCGATTTTGGCCACGTCCTCAGGGGAGAACCGGTCCTTGATGCGGTTCATCACGGTGGACAAATAGCTGTAGCTGATGTTGTAGTAATCCTCGTACTTCTGTGTTACCACCAAAAAATACTCCCGGCGGTCGTTTTCCGACTGCACCTTTTTCAGGTAGCCTTTTTTGATCAGGCTGTTGACCTTGTAGGCCGCATTGGGCGGGGAAATCTGCACAAAGCTGGCAAATTCGTTGATGGTGGGCTTACCCAGCGCCTGGATGATCTCCATGCAGAAGGTCTCCACAGTGGTCAGGCTTGCTTCCCGCGCCTGGAACCGACTGAATACCTTCTGATAGAAATGTAATTTGAATTTAGAATACACATCTGCAAATGCTTGCTCCAGCATTCGTTCGATCCTCCTTGACTGCGCGGCCCAGGCAAAAGAGCATGGGACGGTGTAAAAAACCGTATGCCTGCTGCGGTGATAATATTATAGCAAGATATATTGCTTAAATCAACTGATGGCGAAGGTCAACTCGCCCATGGCGGCAACCTGGCCGTCCACGGTGGCCACGGCCTTGCCGAAGCCCACCGGGCCGCGGCGGGCGGTCAGCTTACATTTCAGCTCCAGCACGTCGCCGGGAACGACCTGGCGCTTGAAGCGGGCGTTCTTGATGCCGCCGAACAGCACGATCTTGCCCTTGTTCTCCTCCTCGGTGAGGATGGCCACTGCGCCCACCTGGGCCAGGGCCTCGATGATGAGCACGCCGGGCATCACATGCTTCTGGGGGAAGTGGCCGCAGAAGAATTGCTCGTTCACGGTCACGCACTTGCGGCCCACCGCCATCTGGCCGGGCACGCATTCGGTGATGCGGTCCACCAGCTGGAAGGGAAAGCGATGAGGCAGAACCTCCATGATCTCATTGGAATTCAAAGTCATTGGTTTACTCCTCCCACTTCTTCAACAGGATGCTTGCGTTGTGGCCGCCAAAGCCCAGAGAGTTGGACATGGCGTAACGGATGGCAGCCTCGCGGCCGTGATTGGGCACAACGTCCAAATCGCAGGCCTCGTCCGGCACCTGGTAGCCCAGGGTGGCGGGGATGAAGCCGTCGTGCAGGGCCATGGCGGTGAAGGCAGCCTCCACAGCGCCGGAAGCGCCCAGCAGGTGGCCGGTCATGGACTTGGTGGAGCTGATGGCCAGCTCATGGGCATGCTCACCGAAGGCCAGCTTCACGGCAGCGGTCTCGCCCGCGTCGTTCATGGCGGTGGAGGTGCCGTGGGCGTTGATATAATCCACGCTGGCAGCATCCACGCCCGCGTCGGCCAGAGCCTGGGTCATGGCGCCCGCCGCGCCGGAGCCGTCCGGCAGGGGAGCGGTGATGTGGTGGGCGTCGCAGGTGCAGCCGTAGCCCACAACCTCGGCCAGAATGTTGGCGCCGCGGGCCTTGGCGTGCTCGTACTCCTCCAGCACCAGAGCAGCCGCGCCCTCGCCCATCACGAAGCCGGAACGCTCCTTGTCAAAGGGGATGGAAGCGCGCTTGGGATCGCTGCCGGTGTGCAGGGCATGCAGAGAGGTGAAACCGCCCACCGCCAGGGAGGTGATGGTGGCCTCGGTGCCGCCGGCCAGGATCACGTCGGCATAGCCGTCGCGGATCTGGCGGAAAGCGTCGCCCACCGCGTTGGTGCCGGAGGCACAGGCGGTCACCGGGCAGGTGCACATGCCGTGGAAGCCAAAGCGGATGGCGATGTTGCCCGCCGCCATGTTGGAGATGGCCATGGGAATGAAGTAGGGGCTTACGCGGTCGTAGCCCTTCTCGTTACCCTTCAAGCACTCGTTCTGAATGGTGGAGAAACCACCGATGCCGCTGGCGAATACCACGCCGCAGCGCTGGCTGTTCTCGTTTTCCATCACCAGGCCGCTGTGCTCCATGGCCTGGGCGGCGCTGGCCAGAGCAAACTGCACGAAGCGGTCAGTCTTGCGTACCTCACGCTTGTCGATGTACTGCTCGGGGTTAAAATCGCGGACCTCGCCCGCCAGCTTTACCTTCTGGTTGGTGGTATCGTACTGGGTGATGGGGCCGATGCCGCAGGTGTCGGCTTTTACAGCGGCCCAGCTTTCCTCCAGGGTCAGGCCCAGGGGAGTCACCGCGCCCATGCCGGTGATTACAACGCGTCGTTTATCCATTTGTCTCTCCTCCTTCTCGTTCCGGGCTCAAACGGCCATGCCGCCGTCCACGCACAGCACCTGACCGGTCACATAACCGGCAGCGGGGCTGGCCAGGAACGCCACAGCGGCGGCCACATCTTCGGGCTTGCCCAGGTGGGCCATGGGAATCTCGCCAAGCAGCTTCTCCTTCACGGCCTGGGGCAGCACGTCGGTCATATCGGTCTCAATAAAACCGGGGGCCACGCAGTTCACGGTCACGCCGCGGGCGGCCAGTTCCTTGGCCAGGCTCTTGCTCATGCCGATCAGACCGGCCTTGCTGGCCGCGTAGTTGGCCTGACCCGCGTTGCCGCGCACGCCCACAATGCTGGAAACGTTCACGATCCGGCCGCTGCGCTGCTTCATCATGGGGCGGCAGGCGGCCTTCATGCAGTGGAAGGCACCCTTCAGGTTGGTATTCAGTACCGCGTCGAAGTCCTCTTCGCTCATGCGCATCATCAGGTTGTCGCGGGTGATGCCCGCATTGTTTACCAGCACGTCGATGCGGCCGAAGCGCTCCACGGTCTGGGCAATCAGGTTCTGGGCGTCAGCCTCGCAGGCCACGTTGCCCTGAATGGCGAAGGCTTCCACGCCCAGGGCGCGGCATTCCTCGGCTACAGCCTCGGCGGCAGCGGCGCTGCCCGCGTAGTTCACGGCCACGTTCACACCCTGTGCGGCCAGGGCCAGGCAGATGGCCCGGCCGATGCCGCGGCTGCCGCCGGTTACCAGTGCACTCTGTTTTGCTTCCATCAGGTTTCTCCTTTCAGCCATTCGAGGGCAGCGGCCAGATCCTCAGCGGTTTCCACCGAGCGAACAGCAGCGCCCTTCACGGTCTTCTTCACAAGGCCGGCCAGCGTCTTGCCGGGGCCTACTTCCAAAAATGCGTCCACGCCGTCCTCAGCCATGCGGCGGATGATGTCCTCCATGTATACGCTGGACTGCACCTGCTTCTCCAGCAGGGCGGGGATAGTGTCGCTGTCGGCTTTGGGGCCGCCCAGGCAGTTGAAGTACACCGGGCAGCTCATCTCGCCGAAGGATACCTCCTTGAACTTCTCCCGCAGCGCGTCACCGGCGGGAGCCATCAGCGAGGTGTGGAAGGGGCCGGAGACCTTCAGGGGCACGCAGCGCTTTGCACCGGCGGCCTTGGCAGCCTCACAGGCAGCGTCCACAGCGGCCTGGTCGCCCGCAATGGCCATCTGGCCGGGGCAGTTGTAGTTGGCGATCTCCACCACGCCGCTGGTGGTCTGGGCAGCCTGGGCGCAGGCAGCGCTCAGCGCCTCACGGTCCAGACCCAGAATAGCAGCCATTCCGCAGGGGCGGCCGGTCACAGCCTGCTCCATGGCCTTGCCACGGAAGGCGGCCAGAGAAACGGCAGTAGCTGCGTCGAACACACCGGCGCAGCACAGGGCGGAATACTCGCCCAGGCTCAGGCCAGCCACGGCGGCAGGCTTGATGCCTTTGTCCTTCAGCACGGCGGTCAGACCGGCGGCAAAGGCTACCATGCAGGGCTGGGTGAACTGGGTCTGGCTCAGGGTCTCGTCCGGGCCCTCAAAGCACAGCTGCTTCAGATCAAAATCCACCGAAGCGTCCGCGGCGTCCAGCGCGGCGCGGAACAAGGGTTCGCTCTCGTAAAGGTCTTTGCCCATCCCGGCGTGCTGAGCGCCCTGACCGGCATACAAAATCGCAAGTTTCATTGTGTCTGTTTCCTCCATTCGGCGGCAAGCTCATCCATCAGCTCCCGCACATGAACCAGTTTGGTCATGCGGCCCACGTTGGCGCCGCAGAAGAAAAGTCCCTCCTGCCAGTTGCCGCGCACCGCTTCAATCAGTGCACTCGCAATGCAGTAGATGGTATCGGCTTTTTTGCAGGGGACCAGGCAGTTTACGCAGCGTTTGGGCGGAAAAGTCTCGCCCGCGGCTAGCCGCTGGATCAGCGGGCTGTTCAGCGCCCGGCCGGGCATGCCCACCGGGCTGTGCACGATGCGTACGTCCTCCGGCTTTGCATCCAGCATGGCCTGCTTGTAGGCAGGGGAGGCGTCGCACTCGTAGGTGCCGATGAACCGGGTGGCCAGCTGCACACCCGCTGCGCCCAGCTGCTCCAGCCGGGCCGCATCCTCGCCGGTGTAAACACCGCCCGCCGCAAACAGCGGAATGGGACGGCCTGCCAGCTCCTCAAAGGGGCGCAGCTGCTCGGTGATGGCGGGCACCAGCGTTTCCAGGCACTGGGCGGAGCCGTTTTTCACATCCTGCTCCTCAAAGCCCAGATGTCCGCCCGCCAGGGGGCCCTCCACCACCATGAAGTCGGGCAGAACGCCGAAGCGCTTGTACCACAGCTTGCACAGAGTGGCCGCAGCACGGGAGCTGGACACGATAGGCGCCAGCGCCACGTCCGCGTCACCGGCAATGGCGGGAAGGTCCACTGCCAGGCCTGCGCCGCAGACCACCGCATCCACACCGGCTTTGATAGCGGTACGGATGCTGTCCGCATACTGGGTGGTGGCGACCATTGCATTGATGGCAACCATGCCCAGTCCGCCAGCCAGTTCCTTGGCCTTTTTGATTTCCTTTTCCAGAGCACGCAGGTTGGCCCCGTTGGGGTCGCGGTCGAAGTCCGGCTCGTTGAAACCGGCCACCGCGGTGCTGATGGTGCCCATGCCGCCGCAGGCAGCAACGGCACCGGCCAGACCGCCCAGGGAAACGCCGACACCCATGCCGCCCTGCAAAATGGGCAGCTGCAGCGTACGGCCGCGGATGGTTACAGCCTGCATAAGCTTACTCCTGTTCCAGCTGGTGCAGCCGCTCGATGCAGCCGTTGTTCAGCTCCTCAAAAATGGTGCGCAGGGGGCGGATCTCATGCAGCATGCCCGCCACCTGACCGGCCATCAGGCTCCCGGTGTCGGTATCGCCCTCGAATACGGCGCGGCGCAGGGAACCCAGAGTGTACTTCTCCAGCTCCATCTTGTCGACACCCGCCTTCTCCTGGGCCACATAGCTGCGAGCCATCTTGTTCTTCAGGATGCGCACGGGGGTACCGGCGATGCGGCCGGTGACCACGGTGTCGTTGTCCTTGGCCTTGAGCACGGCATTCTTGTAGTTCTCATGAACAGGGCACTCCTCGCTCACCAGCAGGCAGGTGCCCAGCTGCGCGCCGCAGGCGCCCAGCGCAAAGGCGGCCAGCAACTGACGGCCGTCAGCGATGCCGCCGGCGGCGATTACGGGCAGATTGTACTCCTTCATGGCGTCCACCACCTGGGGAACCAGGGCCATGGTGGTCATCTCGCCCACATGGCCGCCGCTCTCGGTGCCCTCGG
>NHCFR00700__coassemble_860_pt1 | contig 112568 bp, 96 predicted proteins | sample NHCFR00700__metabat2_high_PE_065 | metagenome-assembled genome bin NHCFR00700
AGGAATGGGCCGCAAAGGGTGAGCAGTCGCTGAAAAAGCTGCAAAGCGGAATGAGTGGTTTGGGCAAGGGTATTGCCGCCATCGGCGGGCCGCTGGTGACCGGTGCGCTTGGTATGCTGGGCGGCGGGCTTGCCGGTATGCTCAAGGAAAACGAAACCCTGAAGGCTTCTTTGAAAAGCGTACAGACCAGTCTACAGGGCGCGTTCGCTCCGATTACCGAGGCGGTGCTGCCGCTGGTGGATACCTTCGCCCAGACCATCAGCGGCTTGGCCCAAACGGTAGCTCCGCTGCTGAGCAATGTACTGGGCAGTGTTAGCAAGGTCGCTGCGGGTATGCTTGGCGGCGTGGACCTGAGCGGTCTGCTTACGCCGCTCACCGCCGGGCTGGACGTCATCCTTGCCCTGTTCTCCAAGCTGGGGCAGGCCACCGGCACATGGATGCAGGGGCTGGACCTTTCCGGTCTGGCGGGCAGCTTCGCCGGTCTGGCATCGGCCATCGGGCCGGTGGTCAAACCATTCGCGGGTGCCGTTCGGCTGACAAAAAAGCACGAAAAGAAACACACAGAAAAAGGGATGGGAGAGGTCGGCAGGATAAGGCGAAAGGAGAGGATGCCTATGGGTGCGGCGGCGTAAAAGAAAAAGCCCCCTTTGGAACAAAGGGGGCGGAAAACGAAGGGAGGGTGATAGTCACAAGCCCAGCAGCTGCTTTTTCTTCGCGTCGAATTCTTCCTGGGTAATGGCGCCAAGGTCAAGCAGGCTTTTCAGATTCTTGATGGCTTCTGTGATCTGGTCCATGTTATCGGCGGGATTGGTCTGGATGGGGGCAGCGGCTTCCGGCTCAGGTTGTGCATAGCGAAGCTCGTCGACTGCTTTTTTCAGACGCTCCACAACTGCCAGTTCATCGTGAATCACAAAAACGATGTTCCGGCCGTTTACACGTAGATATGCTTCTTTTGGGTCGGTATCGTAGTATACATCTGTGATGTCGTCTGCGGAGATTTCATAAGAAAAGGAGCGTTTATCAGAATAGCGGCAGAAGAAAATGCGCGCATTGCTTACCATGAGGGTGCCATAGACTTCGTCGCTTGGATTATATCTGTAGCTAGCGAAACCAGCCGGATAAAAGCTTGCAGCCATACGGCAGGCAAATGTGATGCTTTCGCTTGGAAGGAACATTGAAACACAAGCATCATACTCTTGACGGAAAGGACGGTAAAGTGCACCAGTAAGCTTGAACATGAAGTTTTTTCGACGAAGCTCATAGGTCTCATTCAAAGCATCAATCAGTTCCATGAAACGGCCTCCTAAAGTACTTGTTTAATAATTAGTATAGCATACAGGTCGTGAAAATCAATGGAAGAAATATCGTGATGTAGTAACGCTATAGAGCAAGAATGTGAGGTGACATTTTTGATAAATATTGCTGACATTAAGTTGGAAAATAAGCTTTTAGAACAACAGAAAAAATTAGTGGAAACACTAAAAGACGCTTATAAAAGCAGCTTTGATGCGCAGCGGGAAGCAATGGGAATGGAGAAGAAATTTTCTCAGGAGGCGCAGAAAGCTACCGAGCTGCAAACGAAGGCGCTGGAGAAGCAGAAAGATGCGATTGATGAAAGCAAGGAAAAGCTGAACCAGTGGGCGGTGAGGGCTGAGCAGTCAATGAAAAAGCTGCAAAGCGGAATGAGCGGTCTGGGTAAGGGCATTGCAGCCATCGGCGGGCCGCTGGTGACCGGTGCGCTTGGTATGCTGGGCGGCGGGCTTGCCGGTATGCTCAAGGAAAACGAAACCCTGAAGGCTTCTTTGAAAAGCGTACAGACCAGTCTACAGGGCGCGTTCGCTCCGATTACCGAGGCGGTGCTGCCGCTGGTGGATACCTTCGCACAATCGATCGCGAATGTGGCGCAGGCTGCGGCGCCATTTGTCAACTCCTTTGTCCAGATAATCGGCAGTCTGGTTCAGACGGTGACCCCGCTGCTGAACGGAGTGATGGGGGGAATCGGTGAAGCGCTTTCCGGCGTGGACCTGAGCGGTCTGCTTGCGCCGCTCACCGCCGGGCTGGACGGCATCCTTGGCATGTTCTCCAAGCTGGGGCAGGCCACCGGCACATGGATGCAGGGGCTGGACCTTTCCGGTCTGGCGGGCAGCTTCGCCGGTCTGGCATCGGCCATCGGGCCGGTGGTTCAGCTGGCCATGGGCGGCCTTGCCTGGGCCTGGCAGAACGTACTTCTGCCCTTGAGCGGCTGGGCCATCCAAAGCGTTGCCCCGGCGTTTTTCGATCTGCTGAGCGCGGCGCTTCAGGCACTGAACCCCATTATCGAGGTGTTCCAGCCCTTCGCCCAATTCTTATGGGAAAGCTTTTTGCAGCCCCTGGCCGAATGGACCGGCGGCGTTGTGGTGACCGTGATCGAGGGCATTGTGAACGGGCTGACCCTGTTCTCCGCCTGGATCAGCGAGAACATTGAGCTGGTGCAGGGTATCGTGACGGTGGTGGCCTCCTTTGCGGCGGCCTGGGTACTGGTGAATACCGCCATCGCGCTATGGAACGTGATCTGTCTGGTGGCCACTGCAGGAGCCACGGCCCTGGGCGCGGCGATGGCGCTTCTCACCTCGCCGGTCACGATTGCCATTCTTATTATCGGGGCGCTCATCGCCGTGGTCGCGCTGCTGATCCAACACTGGGATCAGGTGAAGCAGGTGGGTGCAGCCGCGCTGCAGTTCCTTCAGGAAGTATGGGCGGCGGCCTGCGAGTGGTTCAATGCGGTCGTGGTGCAACCGATCATCACGCTGTTCAGTACGTTCTGGCAGATCGTGCAGAATCTGGCCCAGCTGGCGTTGAGTAAGCTGCAGGCCCTCTGGGGTACGCTTTGCGGCTGGATGCAGCGGCTCGTGATTGACCCGCTGACCAGCGCCTGGACCGGATTCAAGGACATTGTCCTTAACCTGTGGGACGGCATCGCGGACGGTGTGCGCGGAGCGGTGAATTCCATCATCGGCTTTGTGAACGGCATGATCCGCGGAGCGGTGGAAGGTGTGAACGCCGTGATCCGGCTGCTGAACAGCATCAGCTTTGAGGTTCCCTCTTTAGTGCCGGAGATCGGCGGCATGACCTTCGGGTTCGACATCCCCACCGTGAGTGCGCCCCAGATCCCCATGCTGGCAAGGGGCGGTGTGATCCGCCAGCCGGTGCTGGCCATGATGGGCGAGTACGCGGGCGCGGCCACGAATCCCGAGATCGCCGCGCCGGAAAGCCGCCTGCGGGAATTGATGGCCGAGCAGAACGGCCCGGTGCTGGCAGCGATTTTGCAGCTGGCCCAGGCGGTGAGCAGCGGCGGCGCGCGGGAGCTGGTTGCAAATCAGCCCATCGAGGTCAAGCTGGACGGCCAGGTGCTGTACCGCGCCATGGCGAAGATCGAGGCAAACCGGGGCGTAAAGATTGGAGGTGCGTTCGCAAATGCCTATTGATTTGAAGGAAAACAAGGGCTTTATCTATCTGGGGGCCACGCCCCAGACCGACCGGAGCAATTATGCCATTGCGGCGCCTTACCCCACCCAGGGCAAGGCGCCTTTTACTACCAGCCGCATGGTGGATTCGGCCCGCAACGCCCAGGGCACCATGGTGGGCCGGATGGTGGGCCGCAGCGTGGACAAGCAGGAGCTGGGCTGGCAGACCATCAGCCCCGAGCTGTGGTGGGAGATGAACCGCTGGTTTGAGGACGGCCACTTCACCTTTTACTGCCACTATTTCAGCCATAACCTGGGCCGGTGGGAGACGCGGATGTTTTATCTCAGCGACGTGAGCTGCAGCCCGGTGAACGTGGATGCGGCCACCGGAATGCCGGAGTATTACGAGGATGCCAGCTTCAGCGTGGTGGATTGCGGGGTGATCTGATGCAGCAGGTAAGCGATGCCTACCGGCAGGAGATGACAAAGCCGGTGCTGGGCGCGGCCAAGCTGGCCGTGACCCTGAGCGTTGTGGACGAGGACGCGGCCCCCGGCGCGTCGGACAAAAGCGAGGGTCAGGCCTACTGGTCCAGCGTGGAAAGCGCCCTGACCCAGGACGGCGCGCAAAAGCGCAGCTACGCCACCTTCGAGCCGGGGCGCTGGAAGGCGGACGGGGCCCTTCGCATTGCGGACGAGCCCGGCGGCGCGCTGCTGACCGAGGGCTATGTGAGCGAGGCCATGAGCGGGGCGGACGGCCGTTTTGCGGCCCCGCCGGTGCTGGCACTGGAGTTTGAAACGCCGGTGAGCGTTCCGGCACTGAGCTTCCGGTTCGACCAGGTGGCGGAGGAATGGTGCACCGCGCTGACCGTGACCGCCTGGAGGGGCGGTGAGCAGCTGATGCAGCGGCAGGTGCTGCCCAAGGCGGTGGAGCACCAGGAGCCGGTGCAGATCGACCGGTTCGACCGGCTGGAGATCCGCTTTGAAGAAACCAGCCAGCCTTTGCGCCGGGCGCGGCTGAGCCGGCTGATGTTCGGCATGGAGCTGGTGTTTGGTCAGGCCGAGCTGACCGAGGCCGCCCAGACCATGGAGGTGGACCCCATCGGCCGCAGGCTGCCCACCGGGGAATTCAGCTTCTCGGCGGTGAACGTGAACCTGCTCACCGGGACTCAGAACGGTCTCTACGACCCGGACAATCCCCAGGGCATCTGGAAGTATTTTGAGCAGCGCAACCCCATCACGGTGCGCTACGGCCAGCAGCTCACCGGCGGCATGAAGTGGAGCGATGCGGCGGCGCTGAAGTGGGACGATCTGGCCCCCAGCGGCTGGAGAGAAATCTACCAGGGCGGTCTGGTTGAATGGATTCCCGGCGGGCGGTTCTATCTGACCGGCCAGCCCGTTGTGGAGGGACTGTATGCCAAATTCTCCGCCACCGACGCGCTGAGCCTTCTGGACGGCAGCTATTACAAGGGAGTATGGGATGGCGAATCTCACAGCCTGTGGGAGCTGGCCACGGCGGTGCTGGAGGATGCGAATCTGCCCCGCCGCAGGCAGGACGAGCAGCCCTGGGCTTTGTGGGAGGGCTTGAAGGAGCTCACCACCACCGCCCCGCTGCCGGCAAAGCAGCACCGGGAATGCCTGCAGCTGATCGCCCACGCGGCCTGCTGCCTTTTGTATGCCGACCGGGAGGGCGTGATCCGCATTGAGCCGGACGCAGGCAGCCAGACCGGGGCGAGCATCGGGCTTTCGGTCATGCTGGAAAGCGCGCCCAAGGTGGAAAAGACCGCCAGTCTTCTGCGGGTGGAATGTCCGGCCACGGTGTATGCCCCAACCGATAAGGAGAGCCAGCTGCACAAGGGTACTTATCAGGTGGACGGGCGGCTGGAGCTGCACCTGACCTGGAACCAGGCGGCGGAGGTTCGCGTGGAGTGCGAGGGCGCGCAGGTGACGGACCAGGCGCTGTACGCCGCCGCGGGGGACCTGGTGCTGGAGGGCAGCGGTCCGGCCACCCTGATCGTGAGCGGCAGGAAGCTGGAGACCAGCTGTCAGAATGCTGTGGCCCCGGTGGAAAACGCGGATGAAAACGGCATTGTGGAAACGCTGGATAATCCGCTCATCACCGATCTGGACCGGGCGCTGGCGGTGGCGGACTGGGTGCGGGAGCATCTTTTGCGCCGCAGCACCTACACCTGCTCCACCCGGGGCAATCCGGAGATGGACCCCGCCGACCGGGTCCTGCTGGACACCCAATGGGAAACGGCCGCCCCGGCCCAGGTGCTGAAAAATCAGCTCACCTACACCGGCGGCGGATTGAAGGGAGAAATGATCTTGAAACGGGGGAACGAAGCATGAGAAAAAGCCAGAACTACCAGCTGCGTCTGCCGGAGCGGCTGGCCGAACGCAACGACCCGGCGGACATCGACGATCTGACCTATGATATGGAAATCATCGACCGGGAGCTGAAGCAGCAGGCGGACAAGGACGCCGAGCTGGACGATCTGAAGGCCAGCCGCACCGAGCTGAACGCCCACGCCTCGGCCTCGGTGCTGGCCCATCCGGACGGCAGCGTGACGGACGATAAGATCGGCACACGGACGGTCGGCGGGGTGAAAAACAAGCTGCAGGCGCTGCTGACCCTGATCGGCCAGCAGATCGCCGGGATCAAGGGCTCGAGCGCCTGGAACGACAGCCCGGCCATCACCCTGGCGGCGGCAAAGCAGACGCTGGACGAGCACAAGGCCGCGGCGAACGGCCTGCGGGAGGAATTCGACGCCCACGCGGCCAGCAAGACCAATCCCCACGCGGTGACCAAGGCCCAGGTGGGGCTTTCCAATGTGCCCAATGTGGCCACCAACGACCAGACTCCCACCTACACCGAGGCCGCCGGCCTGGAGCTGCTTTCCAGCGGCGAGAAGCTGACCGCCGCCTTCGGCAAGCTGGCAAAGGCGGTGCGCAGCCTGAGCGGGCACATATCGTCGCGGGAGAACCCGCATGGCGTGACCAGCGCACAGGTAGGCCTGGGCAACCTGACCAACGATGCCCAGGTCAAGCGCAGCGAGATGGGCAAGGCCGGGGGCGTGGCCACCCTGGACTCGGGCGGCAAGGTGCCCGCCAGCCAGCTGCCCAGCTTTGTGGACGACGTGCTGGAATACGCCAGCAAGAGCGCCTTCCCGGCCACGGGCGAGGCGGGCAAGATCTATGTGGCGATGGATACCAACCTCACCTGGCGCTGGAGCGGCACGGCCTATGTGGAGATCAGCAAGAGCCTGGCCCTGGGCGAAACGGCTTCCACCGCCTATGCGGGCGACAGGGGCAAGGCTCTGGCGGATGATTTGGCCGCCACCAAAACCACCGTGGCCGCCAACACCTCCGCCCGCCACAGCCACACCAACAAGGCGATACTGGACAAGCTCACCGATGCCATGTTCAATGCCTGGAACAACGCGATCCACACCATGCGCATCGGCAGCGTGACCAGCGGCGGTACCGCTTCGGCCAGCATCACCCAGAGCGGCAGCGAGGGCGTTCTGAACCTGGTGCTGCCCAAGGGCGACAAGGGCGAAAAAGGCGACAAGGGCGACCCCGGGCAGGACGGCCGGGACGGCGCCACCGGTGCCACCGGGCCGCAAGGGCCGCAGGGAGCCACCGGCTCCACCGGCCCGGCAGGCCCCAACCTGGTGAGCAAGTCCACCCAGGTGAGCGGCTTTTCCACCGGCCAGGTACTGTATGTGAACGGCAGCGTGGTGGGTGCAAAGACCCTGACCCCGTCGGGCATCGGCGCGGCCACCGCCGCCCAGGGCGGCAAGGCGGACACGGCGGTGCAGTCGGTGAACGGGAAAAAAGGGACGGCGCTCACCCTTTCGGCAAAGGACGTGGGGGCTGTGCCGGTGGGCAGCCGTAAGGTGTTGGCAAACGGCATCGCCTGGAAAAGCGGGTCCATCCTCACCCCGGACGGCTGGGACGATTACAGTATGATCCGAATCAGCACAAATTTCGGGTCCGCGTTCATTCCGAAGCTTGCGGTGAATGAGTCCAGCGGAAACATTCTGGTGGCAAGCGCGCTGCCGAACAACTATATGAACATCGCAGGCTTCTCCATTGCCCGTAATTCCACCGGAGGCAGTTTGAGTTTCGACGCCGCGCCGTATGCGCTGCGGTTAGCCCCGAGCGGGGTAACGGTGCTGTCCACCGAGCTGTCCGTTTATAAGATCGAGGGCTTCGCGTAAAGGAGGGAAGAAACACATGGCATGGCAGACGCCGAAAACAGTCTGGGCCGAGACGGACACGTTCCGCCTTACCCCGGACTATGAACGCATCCGGGGCAATCTGCTGTATCTGCGCCAGCGGGCCGCGGCCGTCACCCAGCGGCCGGAGTACGGCCCGATGGAAGATCACACCGTGGACGGTCTGCCCCTGGCGGATTTTTTCAACCGGGTGGAGGAGAACCTGGCGGCGCTGGCCGCCGCGGTGCAGACCCGGCCGGAGTATTCCACCCGCAGCTTTTTCCCCGGCAGCCTGGTGTGGGACTGGAGGGATCTGGAGCGCATCGAGGGGATGCTACTACAGATTTACAACGATCTGAACGCAATCGAGGATGGCCAGCAGAAGCTGGCTTTTTGTTTGGGAGGTGGCTATTTTGGCACGTTTGTTTCGTGATCTGAAGGTGAATGAACAGGATGGAAAGGTCTATCTGACCCTGTATAACCGGGACGGCAGCCCTGCGCTGCGGGATGTTTCGGTGGGGGTGAGCAGCGAGGTGACCCAGCAGGGCGACAACTGGACCGCCGCGGCCGCGAACCTGCTGCTGCGGCTGGGCGAGGATGGTCAGCCCGAACTGGCCCTCACGCCGCAGGCCATCGGGGCGGCAGCCGCCGAAAACGGGGTGAACCTGTACACCCATCAAAAGAGCGGCACGGTGCACACCCTCACCGGCAGCGGCAACAACATCCGCTTTGCGGCAACGGCGGATTTCGCGGCCGGGGACACCATCCAGGTGAACGGCCAGGCATGCACCGCCGCCACCGCCGCGGGCGACGCGCTGTGGGCCGGATTCTTCAAGGCCGGAGCGATGGTGGTGTGCTACCGCACGGGGAACGCCTTAACTTTTAACGGCGGGGGCCTGCCTGCGGCCGAAGCGGCCAAGCTGGCCCCCCAGAACCTGAAAACCGGCATTTCCGTCACCGTGAACGGCAAGACCGTCACTGGCACCTTCACCGCCGACGCCACCGCCGCCGCGGCCCAGATCCTTTCCGGCAAAACCGCCTACGTGAAGGGGGCGAAGGTCACTGGCACCATCCCCAGCAAAGCCGCGGCCAGCTACAAGCCCGGCACCGCCAGCCAGACCATCGCGGCCGGGCAGTACCTGAGCGGGGCCCAGACCATCCAGGGTGACGGGAATCTGAAGGCGGACAACATCCGCCAGGGGGGTGAGCATCTTCGGCGTGGCGGGCAGCATGATCCCCCGCACCCCCGCCGCCTATGTGGCATACGGCCGTGTGCTGGCCCTGCAGCCGGGAAGCAGCGGCGAATACCACCGCGTGACCAAGGTGTCGGGCTATGCCGAATCCGGCACCGGCAGCCTTTCCGGGCTGGGTTATTTTGAGGACGGCTCGGGGGAACGCCAGGTCACCTGGAAATGCGCCAAGGCCGGGAAATACCTGGTGCAGCTGTTCGGCGACGGTTCGGTCTCCAAGACCGGGGAGGTGAGCCTTTCCAGTGGAAATACCGTGGTCCTGACCATCCCGGATGCGAGCGATATCTACTGGCGCGACATGAAATGCGGCGGCATGGCGATTTTGTATCTGCCCTGAGCCGTGCAACGAGAAAGGAGAAACGAAATGGCATTGAAGTATGAAACCAAGGCCCCCATTCCGGGCATCGACGTGAGCAAGTACCAGGGCAACGTGGACTGGCCCCGGGTAAAGGCGGCGGGCTATGCCTTCGCCTTCGTGCGGCTGGGCTACGCCAACGGGGACGGCAGCATCGTGGTTGACCCCTATTTTGAGCGCAACCTGAGCGGCGCGGCGGCCGCCGGGCTGGACGTGGGCGTGTATCTGTACAGCTACATCGACAGCGAGGAACATGCCCGCATCGCCGCCGCCCGGGCGCTGGAGCTGCTGGCGGGCCGGGCGCTGACCATGCCCCTGGTGCTGGACTACGAGCACGGCAGCAAATACGCCGGTTACGGCCGGGCAAAGAACACCGCCATCTGCAACGCCTTCATGGAGGTGGTGGCAGCGGCGGGCTATCTGCCCATGTTCTACAGCTACAAGTCCTTCTGCGACAGCTATATGGATATGAAGGCCCTCGAACAGTACGAGGGCCTGTGGATCGCCAACTACACCGGCAAGATCGGGGTGGACAATGCGGCCGTCTGGCAGCATTCCAGCAGCGGGTCGGTGCCGGGCGTTGCGGGCCGGTGCGATCTGAACCGGATGTACTGCGACCTGCCCCGCATCATCCGGGAGAGCTGTGCCCCCGAAAAGACGGAGTTCCGGCCCATTTCCGGCAAGCAGCTGGAGGTGTTCGACGCCAGCCGCTGCGAATACTTCACCGCGCCGGACATCAACGCGGTGGTGATGAACGCCGATGGCCGCACCGATAAGCTGCCGGAGGGCGCTTACAAGGTGCTGGCCCTGGCGGACGGCCTGGTGGACGGCTACCCCATGGTGCAGATCGAGTACCGGGGCGAAACCGTGTACGCGGCCATTCTGGATGACCGCTGCCGCCTGACCGACGCGCCGGAGGAGGGCCTGGAGCTGCGCCTGCGCCCGGTGCCCAACGAGGGCGACCGGAAGAGCATTGAAGCGTTCTGCAAGAACCTGGGCTTCTCGGCGGAGTTTATCTGGTGAGGGGGATGAATATGAATGAATGGAATGTGGTCGGGGTGCTGGTGGTGGTGGCCGGGTTGTTTTTGTCGGTGGGGGCTCCGGTGATCCGGCTGAACAGCACCCTCACCAAGCTTTCCACCCTGGTGGAGGGGCTGCAGGACCGGCAGGCCCGCCAGGAGCGGGACAACACCGACAGCCACCGCCGCCTGTGGAAGCACAACGACGGGCAGGATGCGGCCCTCAACGACCACGAAACACGCATCACGATTCTGGAGCGAAAGGAAGAGACAAGATGAAAAAGATCAACTGGATGGTACGCATTCAAAACAAGGCCTTCTGGCTGAGCCTGATCCCGGCGGTGCTGCTGCTGATCCAGGTGGTGGCGGCGGTGTTCGGCTACCAGCTGGATCTGGGCGAACTGGGCAACCGTCTGCTGGCGGTGGTGAACGCCCTGTTCGCCCTGCTGGCGGTGCTGGGCGTCATCACCGACCCCACCACCGACGGCGTGTGCGACAGCGACAACGTGCTGTGCGCGGGCAAGACCACCCCGGACGGCGCCGCAGACTCTGACGCGAAAAAGCAATAAGACAAAGCTGTGCCGGGCCCCGTTTTCGCCGGAGCCCGGCCTTTTTCGCGGATTTGCGCGGCTGGCTTTGATATGGTATAATACTAAAATATTGTTAGTTTAAGGGGGAGACACCCATGCAGAGCCTCACCGCGCTTGTGAGCGCGTGCAGCAATTTTATCTGGGGTGTGCCGATGCTGGTCATGCTGTTCGGCGCCCATCTGTTTTTGACCGCCCGGCTGCGGCTGGTGCAGCGCCACATTCCCAAGGCCATCCGGCTGAGCCTTTCGCCGGATGAGGGCAGCCAGGGCGAGATCAGCCAGTTTGGTGCGCTTGCCACCGCGCTGGCGGCCACCATCGGCACCGGCAACATCATCGGCGTGTCCACCGCCATCGCCCTGGGCGGCCCGGGCGCGGTGCTCTGGTGCTGGCTCACCGGCGTGTTCGGCATCGCCACCAAATACGGCGAGGCCCTGCTGGCGGTGAAGTACCGCACCCGGGGCAAGACCGGCGCCATCGTGGGCGGCCCCATGTACACCATCGAGCGGGGCCTGGGCTGGAAATCGCTGGCGGTGATCTTCGCCGCCTTCACCGTGCTGGCCACCTTCGGCGCGGGCTGCACCGTGCAGAGCCACGCCATCACCGACGTGATCCACACCACCTTCGGGGTGGCCCCCGCCATTTCCGGCCTGGTGGTCACCGCTGTCACCGCCGTGGTGATTTTGGGCGGCGTCAAGACCATCGCCAAGGTGTGCGAAAAGCTGGTGCCCTTCATGAGCCTGTTTTACATCCTGGGCTGCATCGCCATTCTGGTTCTGAACGCCCCCTATCTGGGCGAGGCGCTGGCGCTGATCGTGAAAAGCGCCTTCGGCTTCCAGCAGATCGCCGGTGGCTTTGCGGGCGGCGCCATGATGGCCGCCTGCCGCTACGGCATGGCCCGGGGCCTGTTCTCCAACGAGTCGGGCCTGGGCACTGCGCCCATTGCGGCGGCCACTGCCCAGACCAAAAACCCGGTGCGCCAGGCGCTGGTCTCCATGACCGGCACCTTCTGGGACACCGTGATCGTCTGCGCCATGACCGGCATCGTGGTGGTGAGCAGCATGGTCAAGCAGCCCCAGCTGTACCAGGGCGCCAGCGATGACGCCATGACCCGTCTGGCCTTCGCCAACCTGCCCGCCGGTCAGATCGTGCTGGCGCTGGCCCTGTCGGTGTTTGCCTTCACCACCATCCTGGGCTGGAGCTACTACGGCGAGCGCTGTGTGGAATACCTGTTCGGGCCGAAGGGCATTCCGGTGTACCGGCTGGTGTTCCTGGTGGTGCTGTTCATCGGCGCGGTGGCCAACCTGGAGCTGGTCTGGAGCTTCGCGGACCTGATGAACGGGCTGATGGCCTTCCCGAACCTGCTGTCGGTGCTGCTGCTCAGCGGGGTGATCGTGGCGGAAACGCGGCACTATCTGTGGGAAAACCGGCTGGATGAGCAGGCCGAGACTCTGGATTGACCGCACACGAATCTGCATAAATATGCTATAATAAAGGCCGGGTTTTCAAAAACCCGGCTTTTTGATGTTCAGGAGGGATAAACCGTGAATCTGTGGGGGCATTTCTGCACCATCAATCACCACAAATGGCTGGTGATGAAGCACTGCTTCCGGCTGGGGCTTTACTGGCGGGGGCTGACCCATGACCTTTCCAAATATTCGCCCAGTGAATTCTGGCCGGGCGTGAAATACTACCAGGGCAACCGCAGCCCCAACGACGCCCAGCGCCAGGCCGAGGGCTGCAGCACCGCCTGGCTGCACCACAAGGGGCGCAACCGGCACCATCTGGAATACTGGATCGACTACGACCCGGCGGGCAGCGGCAAGCTGATCGGCAATAAAATGCCTTTGCAGTTCGTGGCCGAAATGTTCTGCGACCGGGTGGCCGCCAGCAAGGTGTATAAGGGCAAGGACTACACCGACGCCTCCCCCTGGGAATATTACGACCGGGGCCGGGACCACTATGTGCTTCATCCGGAGACGCGAAAACTTTTGGAATACATGCTCCTCACTTTGCGGGATAAGGGCGAGGACGAGGCCTTCCGGGTGCTGAAAAAGGAGGTGCTGGGCCGGTGAAACGCGCGGTGCAATGGCTGAAAAGCGAACCGGTGCTGGCCATCTCGGCGGTGCTGGCGCTGGCCTCCTGCCTGGTGGTCCCACCGGACGCAAAATACCTGGGCTATGTGGACGGCCGGGTGCTGGCCCTGCTCTACTGCCTGATGGCGGTAGTAGCGGGTATGGAGCAGGCCGGGGCCTTCCGGCGGATGGCGGCGGCGCTGGTCAAACGCAGCGGCAGCGGCAAGGGGCTGTGCCTGGTGCTGGTGATGCTCTGCTTTTTCTCTTCGATGCTGGTTACCAACGACGTGGCCCTCATCACCTTCGTGCCCTTCGCGGTGCTGGTGCTGGCCGCCAGCGGCCAGGGCGGGCTGCTGCCCTGGGTGGTGAGCCTGCAGACGGTGGCGGCCAATCTGGGCAGCATGCTCACCCCGGTGGGCAACCCCCAGAACCTGTATCTCTACAGCCGCTACGGCTTTTCCGCGGGCGAGTTCTTTGCCCTCACCGTGCCCGCCACCCTGGCGAGCTTTGTGGTGCTGGCGGTGCTGTGTCTCTTCACCCCCGCCCGGCGGGTCACCCTGACCGCCCAGAATGACGAGGGGCCCATGACGGCCCGCCAGCGCGCCCAGCTGATTTTGTGCGGCGTGCTGTTCTGCGTGTGTCTGGCCTCGGTGTTCCATCTGCTGCCCTGGCCCGCGCTGCTGGCGGTGGTGATCGTGGCGCTGGCGGTGTTCGACAAAAAGCTGGTGCTGGGGGCGGATTTCGCTTTGCTGGTCACCTTCGTGTGCTTTTTTGTCTTCGCGGGCAATCTGGCCCGCATTCCGGCGCTGCAGAATTTCCTGGCCAGCGTGATGCAGGGCCGGGAGATGCTGGTGGGCGCGGCGGCCAGCCAGATCATCAGCAACGTACCGGCGGCGGTGCTGCTCTCCGGTTTTACCGAGAACGGCGCGGGCCTTCTGATGGGTGTGGACCTGGGCGGCCTGGGCACCCCCATCGCCAGCCTGGCCAGCCTGATCAGTTTGAAGATCTATTCCAAGGCCCCCGGTGCGAACACCGGGCGGTATCTGGCGGTGTTCAGTGCGCTGAACTTTGGCCTGCTGGCGGTTCTGCTGGTATTGGCCGGGTGCGGTATTCTGTAAATCCATGTGACAGCCAAAGCGGCGGAGGGATTGCCCTCCGCCGCTTTTTTGTGCCCGAAACGGACTCGGTTGACAAAATGCAACACCTGGTTGACGGAATTCGGTCCGCGAATGGTGGACAGGCCCCCGCCCCATCGGGTATACTGGGTTCCAGCAAAACAAAAAGGAGTGGACGGTATGAGTCTGAACGAGGAGCTGGGCCGGCGGGTGCAGCAGCTGCGCAAGGCAAAGGGCTTTTCCCAGGAGGAGCTGGCGGACCGGGTGGGCGTGTCCCGGCAGGCGGTGTCCAAATGGGAGAGCGGCCAGACCGCGCCGGACCTGGAGCGGCTGCTGGCGCTGGGCGCTCAGCTGGACACCACCACCGATTATCTGCTGACGGGGCAGCACCCGGCAGCGCGGGAGCAGGGACCGGACGCGTCGCTCTTTTCGGTGGTGGGCACCGGAAGCACCGTGGCGGGCCTTCTGGCGGCGGCGATGCTCTGGTACGAAAAGCAGACCGCCATCGCCACGGCCATCGGCCTGCTGCTCATGGTGATGGGCTGCGTGATCTATGCCATCGGCATGACGGTGGGCGAGCCTGCCAGCCGTCCCCGGGCAAAGCGGCGCTTCTGGGCGGTGAACCTGTGGCTGATGCCCTTCATCCCCCTGTCCATGGTGTACAACATCCTGGCGGGCGGCTTTGGCACCGCGCCCTATCCAATCCCGGTGTATCCGCTGGTGGGGTACGTCCTGTTCTGGGTGATCTACCTGGGCGGCTGCGGCACGCTGGAATGGCGGCTGCTGCGCGGCGCGAAGGACAAGCAGAAGTAAACAACAAAAAAACGAGCACCTGCGTTTTGCATGCAGGTGCTCGTTTGCGTTTGGGTTATTCTTCCCGGGGCTCGTCCGCTTCGGTGGATTCAGCGGGGGCTTCCGGGGTCTGGTCCGCTTCCGGAGCAGGCTCGGCGGCTTTCTCCGGCTCTGCCTTGGTGGCGGTTGCCGGGGTGGGCTCAGCGGTCTCGGTCACAGGGGCCACCACTTCAGGCTTGGCCTTGGGGGCTGCCTTCTTGCGGGCCGGAGCCTTGCGGGCGGGCTTTTCGGGGGCCAGTTCCGGCTTGCCGTTGCGGGCACAGTAGCTGCGCAGCAGCTCCTGGTAGAAGTCCACAGCCGGGGGCAGCGCCAGAATGGACAGGTTCTCGTTGGCCGCGTGGATGCTGGCGTACTGCTGTTTGTTGATCTCCAGCGGGGCAAAGCGCAGGGCATTCTCCACCACGCCCTCGTACATGTAGAAGCGAGCATCGGTGCCGCCGGTCATGATGTAGGGGGCCACCCCGTAGCCGGGGTAGATCTTGCCCATGGTCTCCTCCAGCAGCCGGAAGGCATCGCCGTTAAAGTCCACCTCGGCGCAGGCCGGGTCGGCTTTCAGTACCTCGGTGTCCAGCCCGCACTTTTGGGCGGCGGCGCGGATGATCTCGATGCTCTCGTCGGTGCCCTGGTGAGGCATGCAGCGCATGTTGGCGGTGACCCAGGCCTGCTGGGGCAGCACGTTGTAGGCGGGGGAGCCCTCGGCCATGGTGAAGGCGCAGGTGGTGCGCATCATCGCGCCCGCCAGCGGGTTCACACGGGGCAGCAGGAAGCACAGCAGCGGCTCAAACAGCCACAGGTTGCCCAGCAGCATCCGCATGCCGAAGCTCATGTTGGGGGCCAGGCGCTGGAACATCTCCCGCAGGGTGGGGGAGAAGCGGGCCTGGAAGGGGCTGTGGCGGTCGGTCTTGCAGATGAACTTGGCCAGCTGTACCAGAGCGGTGTTGGGGCCGGGGGCGCTGGCATGGCCGCCGGCGGAATTGGCGGTGAACTTCACGTCTGCGTAGCCCTTTTCCACCACGCCTACCATGGCGTAGCGACCCTTGACCCCGGCCATGGGGGAATCCATGATCATGCCGCCCTCGTCCAGCAACAGGCCCAGATGGACCCCCTGCTCCTTGAGCCAGGCAGCAATGGCGGGCGCGCCGTCGCCGCCCCATTCCTCGGTGCAGCTGGAGGCCAGATACACGTCGCACTCGGGCTTCCAGCCCTCGGCCAGCAGCTCCTCCACCGCCTGCATGAAGCAGAACAGGCTGCCTTTGGTGTCCACGGTGCCGCGGCCCCATACAGAGCCCTCGGCGATCTCGCCGGAGAAGGGCGGGTATTTCCATTCGCCCTGAGCGGGCACCACGTCGTGGTGGCTCATGATCAGGATGGGCGCGCCTGCGCCGCCGTCCAGACCGGGAATTTTATAAATCAGGCTGCCGTTGAGCACGGTGCGGGTGGCTGCCTTGTGCACCAGGGGGAACTGCTCCCGCAGCAGCTTGTGGAAGGCCTGGAACTTGCGGCGGCTGGCCTGGTCCTTTTCCGACACAGTCTCGCACTGCACCAGCGTGGAAAGGGTCTCGGCATACCGCTGGGCCCGCTCCAGGTCGGAATCCGGGAACTGGGCCGAAGCGGCGGAGGTGGGCTTCATCTGAAGCGCGCGGGCGGCCGCAACGCCCAGCAGAATCAAAAGGATAAGAACGAGAATAAGCAAGATCCACAAAACAATCATAAAAAGGGCCTCCTTAATGGGTGTATGGAAAAACGCGCACAGCGGCGCGAAAATATCTGTATTCAGCTGGCGGGCATCTGCTCGTCACATTTTAGTATACCATAGACCAAAACCTTCTGGCAAGGAAAGGAGGCGAAGAAAAAAGCGGCCGCCGCATTCCCTCCAAAAAGGGATGCGGCGGCCGCCGTTTCTTTTGATTATGGGGTGAGCGGCAGGGGCCAGGCTCACTTCTGCTCCAGGGTCTTGCTGAAGCTGTCCTTCAGGGTCACGATGCGGCCGAACACGCCGGGGTTCTTGGAATCCGGGGTGAAGTAGCCCATGCGCACGAACTGGAACTTCTCGCCGGGCTTGGCGTCGGCCAGGCTGGCCTCCAGCTTGGCGCCCTTCAGAACCTTCACGGAATCCGGGTTCAGGAAGTCCTTGTAGTCGCTGCCCTCGGGCAGCTCGCCCATGTTCTCCTGGGTGAACAGCTTGTCGTACAGGCGAACCTCAGCGTCCACCGCATGGTCGGCGCTCACCCAATGAATGGTGCCCTTCACCTTGCGGCCGTCCACCGGGTTGCCGTTGCCGGTCTCCAGGTCGGCGGTGCAGCGCAGCTCGATCACCTCGCCGTTCTCGTCCTTGATGACCTCGTTGCACTTTACAATGTAAGCGCCCATCAGGCGAACCTCGCCGTCCGGCTTCAGGCGCTGGAACTTCGGCGGGGGTACCTCGGCGAAGTCGCTCTTCTCGATGTACAGGCTGCCGGAGAAGGCCACCTTGCGGGTGGAAGAGTCGTTCGCGGCCTTGTTGGGGTTGTTGGGAATATCGAAGTATTCCACCTTGCCCTCGGGGTAGTTGGTGATGGTGAGCTTGATGGGCTCGGTCACGGCCATCCGGCGCAGAGCGGTGGTCTCCAGCTCGGTGCGGATGCAGTACTCCAGCAGGCGGTAGTCCACCAGGCTGTACACCTTGGAAACACCGGCCTTCTTCACGAACTCAAAGATGCTGGAGGGGGTGTAGCCGCGGCGGCGCAGGCCGCACAGGGTGGGCATGCGGGGGTCGTCCCAGCCGTCCACGATCTCTTTTTCCACCAGCTCGCGCAGGTAGCGCTTGCTCATCACGGTGTTGGACACATTCAGGCGGGCGAACTCGCGCTGGATGGGGAAGGGACCCAGGTGCAGGTTGTTGATGACCCACTCGTACAGGGGACGGTGGTTCTCGAACTCCAGGCTGCACATGCTGTGGGTGATGCCCTCGATGGCGTCCTGGATGGGATGGGCGAAATCGTACAGGGGGTAGATGCACCAGGCATCGCCCTGGCGGTGATGGTGAGCGCGCACGATGCGGTAGATGGCCGGGTCGCGCAGGTTCATGTTGGGGCTGGCCATGTCGATCTTGGCGCGCAGGGTGCGGCTGCCGTCGGCAAATTCACCGGCACGCATGCGGCGGAACAGGTCCAGGTTCTCCTCCACGCTGCGGTCCCGCCAGGGGCTGGGCTTGCCGGGCTCGGTCAGGGTACCGCGGTATTCCTGCATCTGCTCGCGGGTCAGATCGCACACGTAGGCCTTACCTTCCTTGATCAGCTGCTCGGCATACTCGTAGCACTTTTCAAAGTAGTCGCTGCCGTAGTAGATGCCGCCGTTGGGCACGGCGCCCAGCCAGCGCAGGTCCTCCTCGATGCTCTTCACATACTCGTCGTCCTCGCGCACCGGGTTGGTGTCGTCATAGCGCAGGTTGAACTTGCCGCCGTAGGCGTTGGCAATGCCCCAGTTGATCCAGATGGCCTTGGCGCTGCCGATGTGCAGGTAGCCGTTGGGCTCCGGCGGGAACCGGGTGTGGATCTCCTTTACACGGCCCTCCGCCAGGTCCGCGTCGATGATCTCGGTGAGAAAATTGTTCGGCTTTTCCATAGCTGATTCTTCGCTCCTCTTATTTCGAAGGGGCCCGCAAAGGGGCCCCAAACGCTCTATTCTCCCATTTTACAGGATTTTGCCCCGCTTTGCAACAAAAAAGCGGGGCAGCAAAGGGCAAACGGCTCCTCACACCGTGTCCCGGTGCAGGAACCGGCGCAGTCCGGCCTCATCCAGCGGCATGGTGTAGTAAAATCCCTGCAGATAATCTGCGCCGAGGCCCGTCAGCTGCTGAGCCTGCTGGCTGCTCTCCACGCCCTGGGCGATCACCAGCTTGCCGCAGTCGTGCACAAAGTCGATCAGATGGGCCAGCAGCCGGGGGGCCCGGGAAAGGCAGGTGCGCATCACGTAGCGGTCCAGCTTCACGGCCCCCGCCTCCGGCAGGTCCAGAATGCGGGTCAGGTTGGAATGGCCTGCGCCGAAGTCGTCCACCGTGATGGCGGCCCCGGCGGCAAACAGCTGGCGGATCAGCCGGGGAACCTCGTCGATCTGGTGCAGGCTCCGGCTCTCGGTGAGCTCAAAGGCCAGCCGGGAGCAGGGCACCCCCTTCTCACGGGCCATGCGCACGAACCGGTCCGCCAGGTCCGGCGCGGCCAGCTGCAGCGGGCTCAGGTTCACGCTTACCCGCTCCACCCGGCTGAACAGCTCCGGGTCGGCGGCCATGGCCGCCAGCAGCGAGTCGAAGATCACTTCGCCCATCCGCTCGGTCAGGCCGCAGCGCTCGGCGATGGGCACAAAGGCATCCGGACCAAGCAGGCCCAGCTGCTCGTCGTCGATGCGGGGCAGTACCTCCAGCTGCACCGGCTTTCCGGTGCGGGCGTCCAGCACCGGAAGATAGCGCAACGCAAAGCGGCCCCGATCCAGCGCGCCGGTCAGAGCACGGCGCACCGCCAGAGTGCGCTGCAAACGGGCCAGCGCCTGATCGTTCACCCACTGGGGGGCGGCGTGGGCCGGTCCGTCGGGGACGAATTCCTCCAAAAGATCCAGCAAAAGCAGCGCCTGCTCCAGCTCCGGCGCGCAGCGCAGGCCGTCCATCAGCAGGGCGGGCTGGGTCAGGGTGACGGTGCAGCCCTCCAGGGGCCAGCCCTCGTTCAGCCCGGCGGCAAGCTCGGCCATCTGGCTGCTGAAGCCCTCCCGGCTGCCCTGGCTGAACACCACGAACCGGTTCGCCTGACTCAGAAAGAAGACGGTGCACCGGGGCAGCGCGGCCCGCAGCCGTGCCGCGGCCGGGGCCATCCAGGCGGCGGGCTGGGCTGCGCCCGCGTCGTTGGCGGGGGCGATGCGCAGAAAGGCCAGGCAGTAGGGCTTGCGGAACTGGTAGCAGTCCCACAGAGTATCCGTCAGGGCCCGGTAGTTGGGGCAGCAGCTGGCGTTGTGGATCTGGTTGCCGGGCAGCGGAGCGCCCAGCGCCGCGGGCAGCAGCGACAGCGAGACCGCGAACCAGAACAGCCGCACGCCGCCCACGGCCATCTGCAGCAGCATGGTGGCCAGCACGAGCCCGGCCATGCAGGCGGCGCAGCGGCGGCCCGGGCCCGGCCGCGCGGCGCGCAGCCAGATGGAACCCAGCGCCAGCAGCAGCCACCAGCAGATCAGCAGGGGCCGGTAGAGCGGACCGTTGTCAAAGCCGCCGGAGGGCGAGGGGCGGTACATCAGTCCCAGCCAGGGGCTCAGCAGCGCCCCGGCGATCCCGGCGCAGAACAAAATGCTCAGCAGCCGCATCATCCCGCGCAGCCGGGGACCGGGGGTCTTGGCCAGAAACAGGGTGCACAGGATGAAGAAGGGGAAAAACAGCGTTTGGCTGATCAGCCAGGCCACCAGCAGCCCGTGGGCCGCCCAGGCGGGCAGCCAGGGCCAGGCCCCGGCGCGCAGCGGGGTGGCCAGCACGTCCAGTGCGGTGGCCGCCAGAGCGCTGGCGAAGGTCCGGTTCAGGGAGATGCGGGTGAGGGTATGCGCCCCCCGCCGCAGCAGGCAGATCAGCGCCAGCGCGGCCAGAAATACAAATCCGGCCATCTGGAAATAGATGTTGTAATGGATGGTTGTTTCCATGACATACCTCCCGCGCTCAAAGCTCCCGCAGGCTGCGGGTGGACACCCAGCAGCCACGGTTGCGCTTGGCGGTATAGAGCGCCACGTCCGTCTTCTGATAGGCTTGGTTCAGCGATTCGGCGGCGGGGTCGAACAGATGCACACCCACGCTCACGCCCACCGGCACGCCCAGCTCCAGCTTGCTGGCAAGGCCGGGCAGCTGGTCGCAGATGCGCCCGGCCAGGCCCTCGGCCTGGGCCCAGTCCGCGTCAGGCAGCAGCACAATGAACTCGTCGCCGCCCAGCCGCACCGCCATGCCGGGAGCAGGGGCCAGCTCCTCCAGCAGCCGGGCCACCTGGCGCAGCAGCACGTCGCCGATGGGATGGCCCAGAATGTCGTTCACTTCCTTGAAGTGGTCCAGGTCCATCATCAGAAGGGCTGCCTGTTTGGGCGGGGCGGGCTGGTTCAGCAGCTCGTTCACCCGCACCCGCAGCCCGCGCCGGTTGTACAGGTCGGTCAGCGGGTCCCGGTTGGCCCGCTGGCGCAGCTCGTCCTCCCGGCGGCGCTCTTCGGTGATGTCCTCAAAGGTCACGATGGCGTGGCTGGGCGTCTGGCCCGGAGTGCGCACGGCGGTCAGGGTCACCCGGGTCCAGCGGTATTCGCTCTGGCCCGGCCAGCGCACCATGAAATCGCCCTGCACTGCCTCCTGGGTCTTGCGGATCTCATGGAACAGCGCCAGAAAGCCGGTGGAATGCTGGGGCGCCACCGTGCCGTTCTGCACCAGCAGGGCGGGTTCGGTGGGCTTGGGGGCCTTCTCGCCGGGCCGGGGCTCGGCACAGGAGGTCATGGTATGGGCGGACAGATCGTAAACAAACAGGGTGATGGCGGTGTGCTGCAGCGCCATGGCCAGCAGCTGATTGCTGGTGCGCAGCGAATCCTCGGCCCGCTGCACCTGGCCCTCTCGCTGCCGGTGGTAGACCGCCAGCAGCACCAGTATCACTACCGAGGCGGCCAGCATCTTCAGCGCCATGAGCATCATAAGCCGCGTCTCCTGGGCGTTGGTTGCCAGCAGCGTGTTCTGGGGCACGTCCTGATACAGGTACCAGTCCCGGATGCCGGTGGGGGTGCACAGCCAGGCCACCGCATCGTCGCCGCTGCCCGCGGTGTCGAAACGGCCCTCCTCGCTTTCGGGCAGCTCGCCCAGGATCTGGCCGGGCTCGGTGGCCCAGAAGCCGGCTCCGTCCTGCAGCTGAGCTTTCAGGCTGCTGGAAGCATAGGCCAGCATACCGTCCGGCTGGAACACCGCCACCCGGCTCTCGTCTGACAGGCCGTACAGGGTGAGTACCTGTTCCAGCTGGTCCACCTTCAGCACGCCCAGCACCGCGCCGGTCACCGGCTGCTCGGGGCTCACCCGCACCGGCACATACACATAAAACCGGTCGTCATGGTAGGTGAAGCTGGTGTATACGCCGGAATAGCCGCTCTGACCGGCGAAGGCGTTGTCCAGCGCTTCTACGCTGGAAAGGTCCAGCGAGATGCCCTGGGAGGAGATGGCCTGCTTATCCAGCGAGACGGCCCACATCTGGGCGAAGTCGCTGCGCTGGAAATACTCGTCCAGCAGCTGGCGCACCTCCTCCTCGCCGCTGCCCTCGGGCAGGCTGGCGATGGCGGTGGCCGCCCGCTGCACATAGCTCATCTGCCGTTCCAGATAGCTGTCCAGCATGGAGATGCAGGAGCGGGCGGTATTTTGAAGCGCGTGCTGGCTGGAGGCGATGGTGTAGCGGTTGAGCTGAAGGGCAAAATCCAGGGTGCTGAGCACCAGGGTCACGAACAGCAGGGTAAGGCCCACAAGGGCAAGGCGAAGCTGCCGGGCGGTGCGCGCCCAGCGGCGGAAAACGGACAAATGTTTCATCAGAAGATCACTCCTCTGGCGTGGGGCAAAGCGGCGGAAATCCGGGGGTTTTGCGGCCGGTTTTACCCAAACTTGGGCTTTTCTGGTTAAAATTATAGTAAAAAGCAGCCCGGCGCGCAAGCTATATGCATACAATTCGCGCAGGAATTTTTCCGGCGCGGGCGGAAAATACGGCAGAAACGCCAAAGAAAGGCGCAAACATTGACAGGAACAATGCGCTGTGGTAATGTAAAATAGCGAATGTCCATGCGCATATTTAATAAGTAAAGAGGCGCAGGGGCGAGGCGAGACCGCGCGCAAAAGAATAACGGCCCGCCGCCCGCGGCAGCAATGCCTCCGGGGCGGGTCAAGAGCGAACGCTGCCCGCGCGGCGCTGCCCGGCTTTGGGCGGCCTGTTTGCGGGCATTGGATTTTTTTGCGCGGTATACGCGCAGGCAGCGAAGGGTGAAAAGGAGCGATAAGCGTGGAAAAACCACACAATAAGGCCGGTAAGGGGCGGCAGCTGATCCCCTTTCGACTGGAGCACATGGGCAGTCCCGGTGAATTTGCAAAATATGCATTTTTGTTGAATCTGGGCCTGTTCCTCACCGCGGCGGGCATCCACCTGTTCAAGACCCCCAACCACTTTGCCATGGGCGGCACCAGCGGTATGTCCATCATCATGGCCACCCTGTGGCCGGGAATGAACGTGGGCGGTGCTCTGTTCATTATCAACGGCATCCTGGTGGCGCTGGGCATCATCTTTCTGGGGGTGAAGACCATGGGCGTGACCATCTATTCCTCGTTTGCCCTGTCGGCCTTCGTGAGCCTGCTGGAAAAGGTCTACCCCATGAGCGCCCCGTTTACCAACGATACGCTGCTGGAGCTGTGCTTCGCGGTGGCGCTGCCCGCCGCGGGCAGCGCCATCGTGTTCAACGTGGGGGCCTCCACCGGCGGCACCGACATTGTGGCCATGATTCTTTCCAAGTACACCAGCATGGAGATCGGCCGCGCGCTGCTCATCTCGGATCTGGCCATCGCGGCCTGGGCGGGCGGGCTTTACGGCGTGGCCACCGGTCTTTACTGTGTGCTGGGCACCTTTGCCAAGGCCTTCATGGTGGACAGCTTCATCGAGAGCCTGAACCAGCGCAAGGTGGTCACGGTGATCAGCAGCCATCCGGAGGATATGAAAAGCTTCATTCTGGAAAAGCTGCACCGCAGCGCCACGGTCTACACCGCCGAGGGCGCTTACACCGGCCAGGCCGAGCAGGTGTTCACCACCGTGCTCACCCGCCGTCAGGCGGTACTGCTGCGCAACCACCTGCGCCGGGTGGACCCCAAGGCCTTTTTGACCATCGTGAATTCCTCCGAGATCGTGGGCAAGGGCTTCCGGGCGCTGTAAACGGGACCTTGGCGCAACAATTCGTTCAAAATTGCGCGGTATGATATACGATGGAGCGCACCGCGCCGCTCCCATGCCGCCGGGGCGTTTTGCAGCCCTGGGCGGTCCGCATCGTTTTTTCGCGGGGGCGGGGCTCCCGTACAGCAAGAAGGAGTGTTTGATACATGCGGGTAGGCTTGGACATCGGTTCCACCACCATCAAGTGCGTCGTGCTGGATGAGCACGATCAGGTCATCTACGATACATACGAACGTCACGGCAGCCACATCACCGAAAAGGCCGGGGAGCTGCTGGCCCGTCTGGCCAGGGAGAAGGTGCCCGGCGGCAAGGCATATCTGGCCATTTCCGGCTCCGCGGGCATGGGCCTGGCGGACGGCTGCGGCGTGCCCTTCGTGCAGGAGGTGTTCGCCACTCGAGTAGCCGCGAAGCGGCTGGCTCCCCAGGCGGACGTGGTCATCGAGCTGGGCGGCGAGGACGCCAAGATCCTCTTCCTCTCCGGCGGCACCGAGGTGCGCATGAACGGCAGCTGCGCAGGCGGCACCGGCGCCTTCATCGACCAGATGGCCACCCTTTTGAAGATGAGCCCGGAGGAGCTGAACACCGCTGCCAGCCGGGCCAAAAAGACCTACACCATCGCCAGCCGGTGCGGCGTGTTCGCAAAAAGCGACATCCAGCCCCTGATCAACCAGGGCGCCGCTGCGGGCGACATCGCCGCCAGCATCTATCAGGCGGTGGTGAACCAGACCATCGCGGGTCTTGCTCAGGGCCGTCCCATCCAGGGCAACGTGCTGTATCTGGGCGGCCCGCTCACCTTCAACAGCGAGCTGCGCAAGAGCTTTGACCAGACGCTGGAGCTCACCGGCCTGTGCCCGGACCACAGCCTGCACTTTGTGGCCATGGGCGCGGCCTTCTACGCGGACAAGGAGATGGACCTGGCCCAGGTGGCACAGGCCATCGGCGGCATCCAGCAGGTGGGGGACTACACCAGCCAGCCGCCCCTGTTTGCGAACAAGCAGGAATACGAGGACTTCCACGCCCGCCACATGCGCGCCAGCGTGCCCTGCGTGCCCTTCGGGGCCGAGGTGGGCCCGGTGCACATCGGCGTGGACTCCGGCTCCACCACCGTGAAGGTGGCCGTCATCGACGACAACGCAAACCTGTTGTTCACCGACTACCAGCCCAACCTGGGCAATCCGCTGCCCCTCATCCGTGAAGTGCTGCTCAAGCTGTACCAGAACCACCCCAACCTGGAGGTGGCCAGCGTCACCAGCACCGGCTACGGCGAGGAGCTGGTCAAGCATGCCTTCCGGGGCGACTTCGGCGTGGTGGAAACGGTGGCCCACTTCACCGCCGCCCGGCACTTTTTGCCGGATGTGGATTTCATCATCGACATCGGCGGCCAGGACATGAAGTGCTTCAAGATCGAGGACGGCGCCATCAGCGACATCTTCCTGAACGAGGCCTGCTCCAGCGGCTGCGGCAGCTTTTTGCAGACTTTCGCCCAGGCGCTGGGCTACGACGTGAAGGAGTTCGCGGCCCTGGGCCTGTTTGCGGATAAGCCCGTGGACCTGGGCAGCCGCTGCACTGTGTTCATGAACTCCAGCGTCAAGCAGGCCCAGAAGGACGGCGCGTCCATCCAGAACATCTCGGCGGGCCTGTCCATCAGCGTGGTCAAGAACGCCATCTACAAGGTTATTCGCGCCGCCAGCCCCGAGGAGCTGGGCCGCCGCATCGTGGTACAGGGCGGTACCTTCTACAACGAGGCTGTTCTGCGCGCCTTTGAAAAGGAGATGGGCGTGGAGGTGGTCCGGCCGGACATCGCCGGTCTGATGGGCGCCTTCGGCGCGGCGCTGCACGGCCGTTCCCTGGTGGAAAAGGGCCACAAGAGCAGCCTGCTCACCCGCCAGGAGCTGCTGGAGTTCACCCAGAAGACCCAGAACGTGCAGTGCAACGGCTGCACCAACCACTGCCAGCTCACCGTGAGCACCTTCGCGGGCGGCCGCAAGCTCATCAGCGGCAACCGCTGCGAGAAGCCGGTCACCGGCAAGACCGCCGAGAACGACCTGAACCTGTATGCCTACAAGCAGAAGATGCTGGCGAGCTACAAGCCCGGCCCGTCGGTGCGGGGCACCATCGGCATCCCGCTGTGCCTGAACATGTATGAGCTGCTGCCCTTCTGGCATGCCTTCTTCACCAGTCTGGGCTTCGCGGTGGTCACCAGCCCGGTGTCCACCCGCGCCATGTACATCAAGGGTCAGGCCAGCATCCCCAGCGACACCGTCTGCTTCCCGGCCAAGCTGGCCCACGGCCACATCCGCGCACTGGCAGACATGGGCGTGAAGACCATCTTCTACCCCTGCATGAGCTACAACATCGACGAACATCTGGGCGACAACCACTACAACTGCCCGGTGGTGGCCTATTACCCGGAGGTGCTGGCGGTGAACTGCCCCGAGCTGGCAAACGTCACCTTCATCAACGAGTATGTGGGTCTGCACCGCCCGAAGGACTTCAAGAAGAAGATGTTCGAGATCCTGAACCGGTACTTCACCGGCATCAAGCGGGCCGAGGTGGAGCGCGCGGCCGACATGGGCTACGCGGAATACAACGCCCACATGCAGCGCCTGCGGGACAAGGGGGCCGAGATCATCGCCGCCGCCCGGGCCGAGGGCAAGCGCATCATGGTGCTGGCGGGCCGTCCCTACCATGTGGACCCAGAGGTCAACCACGGCATCGACGCGCTGCTGTGCCGCCACGGCGCGGCGGTGGTCACCGAGGACAGCGTGGCCTGGCATGAGGAGAAATTCCCCACCACCGTGCTGAACCAGTGGACCTACCACTCCCGCCTGTACGCCGCCGCCAAATACTGCACCACCCAGAAGGATATGGACCTGGTGCAGCTGGTAAGCTTCGGCTGCGGCGTGGACGCCATCACCACCGACGAGACCCGCGAGATCCTGCACGAGGGCGGTAAGCTGTACACCCAGCTGAAGATCGACGAGATCACCAACCTGGGCGCGGTGAACATTCGCATCCGCAGCCTGCTGGCCGCGCTGGACGAAAAAGAACGAAAGGGGGAATGACCCAATGGAACCCAATTATCCCCGTTTTACTCAGGAGATGAAAAAGACCCACACCATCCTGATCCCCAACATGCTGCCCCTGCACTTTTCCATGCTGGCGGCGGCGCTGGAATACGAGGGCTATCACGTGGAGGTTCTGGGCAACTGCGGCAGCCAGGTGGCGCAGCTGGGCCTGAAGTACGTGCACAACGACACCTGCTACCCGGCTCTGCTGGTCATCGGCCAGTTTCTGGACGCGCTGCAGAGCGGCAAATATGACCTGGACCACACCGCTCTGCTCATCACCCAGACCGGCGGCGGCTGCCGTGCCTCCAACTACATCCACCTGCTGCGCAAGGCGCTGCAGCGGGCGGGCTACGGCCACATTCCCGTGGCCAGCCTGAACTTCTCGGGCCTGGAGAAGGACTCCGGCTTCCAGATGAACCTGTCCATCGGCCGCAAGGCCATCGCCGCCATCTTCTACGGCGATCTGATCATGGCTCTGCGCAACCAGACCTCCCCCTACGAGGTCACCAAGGGCCAGGCCAAGGCGCTGGCCGAAAAATGGGTGGATACCATCTGCGGCTGGTTCCACCAGAACAAGGGCTTTTCCGGCGGCGAGATGAAGGCCACCTTCCCCAAGATCGCCAAAGACTTCGCCGCCATTCCGGTGGTGCGCACCCCCAAGGTGAAGGTGGGCGTCGTGGGCGAGATCTACGTGAAATACTCCCCCCTGGGCAACAATAACCTGGAGGAGTTCCTGGCCAGCCAGGACTGCGAGGTGAACCTGCCGGGCCTGTTGGGCTTTGTGGATTACTGCATCAGCAACATGGGCGACACCGTGCGCTTTTACGGCGGCAGCCTGGCCGAGGTATGGGGCAGCGAAGCGCTGCTGAAATACCTGGACGGCTTCGAGCGGGCCATGGGCAAGGCCATGCGTGAGGCGGGCTTCCACGCCCCGGCGCGCTTTCTGGAGCTGCGGGAGATGGCAAACGGCATCATCAGCCGCGGCAACAAGATGGGCGAGGGCTGGCTGCTCACCGCCGAGATGGTGGAGCTGGTCACCAGCGGCTACGAGAACATCGTCTGCGCCCAGCCCTTCGGCTGCCTGCCCAACCACATCTGCGGCAAGGGCATGATCAGCCGCATCCGGGCCATTTATCCCAATGCCAACATCACCCCCATCGACTACGACCCCAGCGCCACCCCGGTGAACCAGGAGAACCGCATCAAGCTGATGATCAGCGTGGGCAAGGAGCGGCTGGAAGAGAGCGCCTCCGCCCAGCCCGCCCCGGTGCAGGAGCCGGTATCCGGCCTGGAATCCAAGATTGAAAGCATTCCCGGCGTTCGCTGAGCGCCGGAATACAGCGAGAAAGGAAGCCGCAGATGAGCGACTTTGTGATTTTTGACATGGAATGGAACATGGGCTACCAGCCCAAGACCTTCCAGTATCAGGGCGTCGAGCAGACCCTGCGGGGCGAGATCATCCAGATCGGCGCGGTGAAGCTGCGGGACGGCCGGCCGGTGGACCGCTTTTCCCTGACCATGAAGCCCCGCATCTTCCCCCGGCTGCACCATCATGTGGCCAAGGTCACCGGCCTGACCCAGGCCCAGCTGGACGCGGGCGTGCCCATCAAGGAGGGCCTGCGCCGCTTTGCCGAGTGGTGCGGGCCGGACACCGCCCTGGGCGAGTGGGGGCAGGACGACGTGCCCGTGCTCAAGCAGAACCTGGTGCTCTGCGGCCTGGACGAGACCTGGCCCCGCAAGTGGTACGACCTGCAGCGGGTCTTCACCAGCCAGCGCCCCCGGCAGGAGGGCGAGGGCATGACCCTGGAAGCGGTGGTGGAGCGGCTGGGCATCCCCAAAAACGACGCCTTCCACGACGCCTTGAGCGACGCGGAGTACACCGCCGCGGTCTGCGGCTTTCTGGACCTTAGCCGGGGGCTTGCGGAATACCCCGACGAAGCGCAGCAGCTGAACGAGCTGCTCTGCCCGGAAGGCAAGGACCGGCGGGACTTCCAGCTCTGGCCCGGCCATGTGGACGGCGAGGCCTGGTCCACCAGCAGCGAGCTGCGGGGCGCGGTGTGCCCGGAATGCGGCGCGCCGCTGGCGCTGGACAAGGACGACGTCTGGCTGCGCAAGGGCAACAACTGCCTGTACAGCATGGGTGAGTGCGCCCAGCACGGCCCGGCCATGATCTGGCTGCGGCGCATGCGGCTGGACGGGCTGCACTTCACCTTCGCTCGGGCCACCGAGCCCGCGGGCAAGGAGGCCCAGGCCAAGTGGGCCAAGGAAAAGAAAGCCGCGCTGGAGCGGGCCCGCCGCAAGCGGGAAAAGGAAGCCGCCGAAGCGCTGGAACGGGTCCGCAACGCGGGCCGCTGAAAATTGAAGATTTGAGGAGGGACCCCGGCAATGAAACGCAATCGGTTGATTTTCTGCCGCCAGTGGGTGGCGAGAATGGCCAGCATCATCGAAACGGTGGTTGCACTGGTGGTGCTGCTGGCCATTCTGCTGGCGGGCGTAAGGGTGCTGCTGGAGCTGCAGGACCTGGTGCTCGCCCCGGATGTGGATGCGGCCTTCACCACCTTTCTGCGCAGCGCCTTCAACGTGGTCATCGGCATCGAGTTTGTAAAGATGCTGGCCAAGCACAGCCCCGGCAGCGCCATTGAAGTGCTGCTCTTCGCCATTGCCCGCCAGATGGTGGTGGAGCATACCTCCCCGCTGGAAAACCTGGTGAGCATCCTGGCCATCCTGTTGATCTTCGTGATCCGCAAGTACCTGTTCGTGCCCGCCTTCGGAGCCCACATGCCCGGTGAAGATGCCTTCGGCACCTCCAGCCTGATGGCTGCACGGGAACAGGCACTGCGGGACGCGGATGCGGAGAAAGAGGAATGAGCGTGCGGCCTGATCCCTTTTCGCAATCCATACAATAATAAAGCGCCCGGCACGAAGTTTTAATTCCGTGCCGGGCGCTTTTTGTTATTCCACGATCAGGTCCACCTGGCGGCGGATCTGAAAATGCTCCTGATACAGCCGCTCCATGGGAATCCATTCCTCCCGGAAGCGGACCCACTGGTCCGGCCCGTTCCGCTTCAAGATCCGCTCCTGCTGCAGCCGGGGCGAAACATCAAAGAACACCTTCAGGCCGTACTCGCCCCGGCAGGCCGGGTGCAGAGCATAGGCGCCCTCCACGAACACCACCGGTACTGCGGGCACCTGCCGCCATTCCCCCAGGCTGCGGCCGGCGCAGTCGAACCGCTGATAGGAAAACGGCTCCCGCCAGGGCAGCCGGGGGGCCACCTGGATGGAGAACCGCTCGTAGTGCACATTGCCCCCGGGCTGACCCCGGCGCTGGGCGGTGCGCAGATGGGGCGGCAGGAAGAAGTCGTCCATGTGCACCACACCGGCGCAGAAGACCCGGCTCAGCCACTCGGCGGCCTCGGTCTTTCCGGCGGCGGCGCAGCCGTCCATGGCAACGGCCAGCCGCCGGTTCTCCGCAAGGCCCGCGCTGTGCTGGCTCACCGCCGCCATCAGGGGCAGCAGCCGGGCAAGCGGCCCGGAAAAGATCCGGTAGTGGGGCTGGTAGGCAGCCCGGTACACATCACTGTGGCGCAAAGGCGGGCAGCCCTTGTTCCGGTACAGGGCCAAAAATCCCTTCATGTTCCGGCTGCAGGCAGGGGGGAGCGCGTTTTGGGCGGCCAGCTGCTCCAGTGCCTCCAGCGCCTGGCGGAACCAGGCTTCGTCCCGCTGGGCGAGGGAGGAATCCAGCACGCAGGCCCGGGCCAGCTGGGCCGGAGTCAGTCCGCTGGCGGCGGCTCCCGCCAGATTCAGCCGTGCCGCGCCGGGCCCCAGCGGCTCCAGCAGCGGGGCTGCATCGTCCGGCGAGAGGGCCGCGTATTCTTTCGCCAGCGCTTGCAAAGCCTCCTGCTCCCCCGTATAAGTGCGGGACGCGCCGAAGGCCCGCTGGCGGCAGTATTTCACCAGGTCGGCGGGCTGGGCCAGAGGATGGGCGTCCAGATGCGCCTGCAGCTCCCGGGTGAACTGGGTCATGGAAAAGTCGTTCATAAAGAGATTCACCTCCAAAAAACCGGCGTTCCGCCAAGAGGCGGGGACCGGCTGCAAATCAGGGAAAAAGCGAACCGGCCGTGCGGTGAGCACGGCCAGCGAAAAAGCAATAGAGAAGAGGGCGTTAGTCCAGCACCACCAGCTCGGGCGGGGTGAGCAGCCGGAAGGGCACGCCGCTCATGCCGATGCCCTGGCTCACGAACAGCTGAGCCGGGCGGTCGGGCTGGGGCCGGTAAAGACCCTGGGGGAACATCTTGCCCCCCGGCGGCAGGATCATTTTGGTGAGCACCGGCACCTGCAGCTGGCCCGCGTGGCTGTGGCCGCTGAGCATCACATCCACATGGGAAAGATTCAGGTAGCGGGCCTTGTCCGGCATGTGGCACAGGCAGACCCGCCAGCCCTCGGCGGGCATATCCCGCAGCACCTTGCCGTCGGAATAAGGGGCCAGACCGCAAACCGTGACACCCGGCGCGGGCTGCACGATCTTATCCCACAGGGGAACAAAGCCGCCGTGCTCCATCAGCATCCGGTAGAAGGGCGCGGCGCCCTGGCGCACGTCGTGGTTGCCCCACACCGCGTATTTGCCCAGCGGCGCTTCGATGCGCCGCAGCTGGCCCGCCAGCCAGGAAAAGTCCAGCATGTGGGCGTCGCGGGCAAACTTGGCGAAGAAGTCGCCGCCGAAGAGCACCAGCTCGGGGGCTTCGGCATTGATGGCGTTTACCAGCGGCTCCAGAAACTGGGGGGAATACATGGGCCCAAAGTGTACGTCCGAGAAAAAGAGGGCCTTCACCGGCGGGCGGCGGCAAAGCTCCGGGCGGCTGATGGTAAGCTGCCGGGGCTCCACCCTGGCGGCATACCAGCCCACCGCAGCCCCGGCCACGGCGGCTCCGGCGGCTGCGCCCAGAAACAGACGGGCGGCCCGGTCGGCACGGTTTTGATCCATAGGGTCTGACCTCCTGTGGGGGAATTGTTTCAATACCAGTATTATAACAAAAACGCACCCTGTTTGAAAACAAACAGAGTGCGTGAAAAAAGTGAAAAATCAGTAGCCCACGATGATGCCGCCGTCCTGGGCGTAGAAGCTGGTCAGGCCGCTGCAGGGCAGCACGGTCACGTCCGCGCCGGACCACTTGGTCTCGATGCCGTGGCGCAGCAGGTGAGCGGCGTTCTCGTTGAAGCAGTGGCTGATGACCACCGGCGTGCCCTGATAGCCCCGACGGTCCATCTCTTCCAGGATGAAGGCCAGGGTGCGGGTCTCGCCGCGGGTCTTGTGCAGCATTTCCAGCTTGCCGTCGTCGCTGCCGCGGCCCACGATGCGCATGCCCATCTTGCCGGCCACAAAGCCCACAACGCGGCTCATGCGGCCGTTCTTCACCAGATTGTCAAAGCAGGAAAGGGCAAACAGCACCTGGCGGGGCGCGTAATACACCTCCAGCTCCTTCACCACATCCTCGAATTCCAGACCCTGACCGATCAGCTCGTTGGCCTTGCGGATGGCCAGCACCATCTCGCCGCCGGTGGACAGGCTGTCCAGCACGTAGATCTTTTTGTCCGGGTGGCTTTCCAGCACCATTTCCTTTGCGATCATGGCGCTGTTGTAGCTGCCGGAAAGATTGCTGCTGATGGTCACGGCAATGATGTTATCCCCCAGCAGGAACTTTTCCGCCCATTCCTCGGGGCTGGGGCAGGCGGTGGTGGACGCGCCGTTGTAGTTGCGCATCTCGGCCATCATCACGGCCACATCCAGTGCGGCATTGTCTACAAATTCCCGGTCGCCCACGCGAATTTTCAGCGGCACGGTGGCAAAACCGGTCTGGGGTACGGCATCGGGCAGGCTGCGCAGTTCGCAGGAGGAGTCGGCAACGATCATCCAAGACATAGTAAATACACTCCCTTTGGGCGGCGCGGAGCCGCGCAAAACCACATAGTTTTTAATACTAGATATATTATAGAGCTTTTGTCCCTGTTCGTCAAGGCGAAACAGGTTAGCCGCAGTTGTAATCAATGGGCAGGGTGGGCAGGCCGTTCAATTCGAGACCCGCCACATTGCCGCTTTGCAGCTCGTAAAAGCCTTGGGCGGCGATCATGGCGCCGTTGTCACCGCAGAATTCCACCGCGGGCAGGCAGAGCTTTGCCCCCAGCTTCTGGGCGCCCTCGTTCACCAGGCAGCGCAAAAGGCTGTTGGCGGCAACGCCGCCCGCCAGGCAGATGGTGGAGGCGCCGGTGTCCTTTGCGGCATCCAGCAGCTTGCCCGCCAGAATCTCGTCGATTCGATGCTCAAAGCTGGCGGCCATATCCGCCGCGTTCACCGTCTCGCCCCGCATCTCCGCCTGGTTCACCGCGTTCAGCACCGCGGTCTTCAGGCCGGAAAAACTCACATTGTACTTGCCCTCCACGTGGGGCACCGGCAGCTTGTAGGCCTTGGGGTTGCCGTTTTTGGCCGCCTTGCTGATGGCCGGTCCGCCCGGGTAGCCCAGACCCAGGGTGCGGGCCACCTTGTCGAAGGCCTCGCCCGCCGCGTCGTCCACTGTGCGGCCCAGTACCGTGAAGCGGGTGTAGTCGGTCACCTGCACAATGTGGCTGTGTCCGCCGCTGGCCACCAGACACAGGAAGGGCGGTTTTAAATCCGGGTGGGTCAGGTAGAGGGCGGCGATGTGCCCCCGCAGATGATGCACCGGCACCAAAGGCTTTTGGGCCGCGTAGGCCAGGCCCTTGGCGAAGTTCACGCCCACCAGCACCGCGCCGATCAGACCCGGCGCAAAGGAGACGGCGATGCCGTCCAGGTCGGCGGGAGTCATGCCCGCATCCGCCAGGGCCTTTTCCACCGTGGCACTGATGTATTCCGCGTGGCGGCGGCTGGCGATCTCCGGCACCACGCCGCCATAAAGGGCCTGCTCCGCCACACTGGTGGAGATCACATTGCTCACCAGCTCGCGGCCGTCCTTTACCACGGCGGCGGCGGTTTCATCGCAGGTGCTCTCGATTCCTAGAATATACATTTTGTAATATCACCATGCTTTTCAACAAAAATCAGGGAAATCCGGGCCGGTTCTGCCAAATTCACAGCGCCCGGTGCATGAGGACCGCGTCCTCGGTGGGGTTCTGGTAAAAGCGGGGACGGCGGCCGTCCGCCACAAAGCCCGCCTGCTCATACAGGGCGATGGCCCCGGCGTTGGAGGCCCGCACCTCCAGAAAGGCGACCTCCGCGCCCTCGCCGCGCAGCGCCTCCAGGCTTTGGTGCAGCAAAGCGGTGCCCGCACCGGTGCGCCGGGCCTCGGGGGCCACGGTCAGAGTGTAGAGACTGGCCTCCCCGGCGGCCAGCTGCCAGGCGGCAAGGCCCGCCACCGGCTGGCCGGGTGCCTGTGCCACAAACAGCCGGGACGCGCCCCCTGCCAACTGGTTTTCCAGCTCCTCGGAAAGCTGGGCCAGGCTCCAGGGGTCGCCCGCGCTCTGTTCGATCACTGCACACACGTCCAGATCGGCCCGCTCCATGGGTCGCACAAAGTATTCCACGAAAAAACGCCTCCTCTGTGGAAAACCCGCCTTAGTGGGATTCCAGCCAGGTCTTGCCCTGGCCCACGTCGGCGGTCAGGGGCACGGAATAGCTCACCGCGCCCTCCATCTCTTCCTTCAGGATGCGGGCCACGGTCTCGGCCTCGGCCTCCGGGGCCTCCACGATCAGTTCGTCGTGCACCTGCAAAATCAGATTGGCGGCCAGGCCCTCGGCCCGCAGCCGCCGCCATACCTTCACCATGGCCAGCTTGATCACGTCCGCCGCAGTACCCTGAATAGGAGTGTTCATGGCCATCCGCTCGCCCAGCGCCCGCAGGTTGTGGTTCTTGCTGGCCAGCTCGGGCAGCGCCCGGCGGCGGCCGAACAGGGTGGTCACATAGCCCTTCTCGGTGCCGTGGGCGATGGTCTCGTCCATATAGTTTTTCACGCCGGGGAAGGTGGCCAGATAGTTCTTGATGAACTGGTCCGCCTCCTTCACCGACACGTTGATGTCACGCGAGAGGCTGAACGCGCCGATGCCGTACACGATGCCGAAGTTCACCGCCTTGGCGGAGGAGCGCAGGGCAGGGGTGATCATCTCCGGCGGCAGGTTGTAAATTTTCGCGGCGGTGCTGCGGTGGATGTCCTGCCCGGTCAGAAAGGCCTGGCGCATGGATTCATCCCCGGAAATGTGGGCCAGCAGCCGCAGCTCGATCTGGCTGTAGTCCGCGTCCACCAGGGTGCAGCCGGGCTTCGCCACAAAGAACTGGCGCAGCTGGCTGCCCAGCGGGGTGCGGATGGGAATGTTCTGCATGTTGGGCTCGCTGGAGGAAAGCCGCCCGGTGCGGGCTTCGGTCTGGTTGAAGGTGGAGTGCATCCGCCCGTCCGGCCCGATCACCTTCAAAAGACCCTCCACATAGGTGGAGTTCAGCTTCTGGTAGGTGCGGTACTGCAAAATGTCGTCGATCACCGGGCTCTCATTCCGCAGGCTTTCCAGCGTCTCCGCATTGGTGGAGTAGCCGCTCTTGGTCTTCTTGCGGGGCGGCAGGCCCATCTTCACAAAGAGCGCCTCGCCCAGCTGCTTGGGGCTGTTCACGTTGAACTCGTAGCCCACCTGCTCGTAAATGCGGGCAAGGCAGCCCTCCAGCTCCTGCTTCATCTTTTCGCCAAAGGCCACCAGGCCGTCCCGGTCCACCAGCATGCCGGTGCGCTCCATATCCGCCAGCACCAGCGCCAGCGGCAGCTCCACCTCAGCCAGCAGCCGGTCCATACCCTCCTCGGTCACCTTGGCGTCCAGCGCGTCGTACAGCCCGGTCAGCACACCGGCCAGCGGGGCGGCCTCGCAGCGGAAGGCGGGCTGGATGCCGTATTCCGCGGCCAGATTTTCCACCGTGTAGCTGCTGGCGGCGGGGTTCAACAGATAAGCGGCCAGCTTCGCGTCAAACACGATGCTTTTGCCCTCGCCGCCGTTTGCCAGCGCCAGATGATAGAGCGGCTTTGCGTCAAATACTCGCAGGGTGGCGTCACTGTCCAGCAGACGGACCAGCGCGGCCTCGTCCAGCGGGTAGACGGCGCTGCCCTGCACCGCGTACCAGCCCTCGCCCTCCTGGGCCAGCTCATACCGGCCCTCGGGGATCATGGGCAGCACGTCCGGCTCCACGGCGGCAAGCTCCGGCGCGGGAGCGGCGGCCTTGGGAGTCACGCCGTCCAGGCCCAGCCGGGGGGCAAGGCTGTGGATCTCCAGCTCGGCCAGCAGCCCGGCGGCCGCGGCTGCGTCGCCCTCACCCCGCTTGTAGGTGCCGGGGGCGGTGTCCACCGGGATGGCGCAGTCGATCTCCGCCAGCTTGCGGGAAAGCTCCGCGTCTTCTTTGTGAGTGGTCAGTTTGGTGCGCACGCCGGGCTTGATGGCGCTGTCGTCGATGTTCTCGTACACGCCCGCCAGGCTGCCGAATTTCTGAATCAGGGCCAGAGCGGTCTTTTCGCCCACGCCCGCCACACCGGGGATGTTGTCCGAGGTGTCGCCCATCAGGCTCTTCACCTCGATCAGCTGTTTGGGGCTCACGCCGTATTTTTCCTCCACGGCGGCCTTGTCCATCACCACGGTCTCGCTGCGGCCCATCCGGGTGGCGGCCAGCAGCACGGTCACGTGGTCGTTCACCAATTGCAGGCTGTCCCGGTCACCGGTGGCCAGATAGCACTCGTCGCCCCGGGCGGCAGCGGCCGCACTCAGGGTGCCCAGAATGTCGTCCGCCTCGTAGCCCTCCTTGGAGACCATCACAAAGCCCAGGTCGGCCAGCAGTTCTTTCAGCACCGGCATCTGCTGGGCCAGCTCCTCGGGCATGCCCTTGCGGGTGGCCTTGTAGCCGTCGTACATCTTGTGGCGGAAGGTGGGGGCCTTCAGGTCAAAGGCGATGGCCACCTCGTCCGGCTGGACCTCTTTTAACAGGTTCAGCAGAATGTTCATAAAACCGTAGATGGCGTTGGTGTAACGGCCATCCTTGGTGGTGAGCAGCTTGATGCCGTAGAAGGCGCGGTTCACAATGCTGTTGCCGTCCAAAACCAGCAATTTCATGGGCAGACCTCCGAAAAAACGTGTGTTGACCGCCCGCAAGAAAAGTCGGGCGATACTTGCTATGGAATAGCTATATTTAATAAGTATACCACAACGCTAAGTTTTGTGGTACAATAAACCCTGGATTTCTGCCGGGGCAGCGCTCCGGCTTTTTCAAAGGAGAAACTGCAATGCAGCTTGGCAATATGACCTTTGCCCCCGGCGCGGTGCTGGCCCCCATGGCCGGTTTCACCGACGCCGCCTGCCGCCGTCTGGCGGCCAACCACGGGGCGCTTTACACCATCAGCGAGATGGTCAGCGCGAAGGCCCTGACCTTTGGCGACAAAAAGAGCGCCCAGCTGATTTATAATGAAAACAACCCGGCTCCCTATGGGGTGCAGCTGTTCGGCGCGGAACCCGAGACCATGGGCCAGGCCACCGCGCTGATCCAGAAGTACAAGTTCGATTTCATCGACATCAACATGGGCTGCCCGGCCCCCAAGATCAACTCCAGTGGAGCGGGCAGCAAGCTGATGCTGGACCCCAAAAACTGCGGTGACATCGTGGCCGCGGTGGTGAAGGAAAGCCAGGGCAAGCCGGTCACCGTGAAGATGCGGGCCGGATGGGACGCGGACCACATCACCGCCGTGGAGGTGGCCAAGGCCTGCGAGGCCGCGGGCGCGGCGCTGGTGGCGGTGCACGGCCGCACCCGGGAGCAGATGTACCAGCCCGGCTGTGTGGACTGGAAGATCATCGAAGCGGTGAAAAAGGCGGTGAAAATTCCGGTCTTGGGCAACGGCGACATTGAATCCGCCGCCGACGCGGTTGCCATGGTGAACGCCACCGGCTGCGACGGCGTGATGGTGGGCCGTGCCGCGCTGGGCGACCCTTGGATTTTTGCCGAGATCAAGGCCGCCTTAAACGGCGAGCCCGCCCCGGAAAAGCCCACCCTGCGCCAGCGTCTGGAAGCCCTGCGCACCCAGGTGTATGAGATGTGCGAGGAAAAGGGCGAGTGGGTGGCCATGCCCCAGGCCCGCAGCCAGGCCCTTTACTACATGAAGGGCCTCAAGGGCGCGGCGGGGCTGCGCCGGGCCTGCTGTCAGCTGAGCCACTACGAAGACCTGGACGAGCTCTTCCAAAAAGTATACGACGCGGGCAACCGCTGAGCGGCTTATTCCGCGCTCTGGCTGGTCAGCTCGTCCAGCGGCTGGGCGTAGCAGGGCAGCATGTGCACAATGAAGTAGTCCGCCTCCGGGCAGTGCATTTCTTTTAACGCGGCCCGCTGCTGGGTCAGCGCGGCGGCGAATTCCCGGTTGCCGGCCTGCACCTCCTCGGTGCATTTGATCAGGGCGCTCAGCCGGTCCGCCGCCTTGAGCAGCTTTGCCTCCGCTTCGGTGAGCAGGCTGCCGGTCACGTAACCGGCCATCTCGCCCCGCAGCTGGGCGGGCAGATAGCCCAGCAGGGCGGCGGCGCTCTCGTCCTCCAATGCCTTGTAGGCCTTGCGCAGCCGCTCGTTTTTGTATTTCACGGGAGTGGGCATATCGCCGGTGAGAATTTCCTGGGCGTCGTGATACAGCGCCGCCACCGCCACTGTCTCCGGCCGCACCGGCGTGCCGGTGATTTTTTGCGCGATCAGGCACAGGGTATGGGCCAGGATGGCGGTGTCCGCCGCGTGCTCGCTCAGGCTCTCGGTGCGGGAGGCATGCATCAGGCTCCACCGGCGGATGTATTTCATCCGGCTCACCAGAGCATTGAAGGAATAGGTTTTCATTTCTTTCACACTCCTGGGTGTTAGACTTATTTAGAATGCGCCCAATGGGCGCGTTACGAAAACAATATACCATATTTTCCTGCCCGGGGGCAGCCCCGGCGCGGCGAAAGGGGAAGGGATGTGAGGTGCGTTTTATGATACGCCCACTGGATAAACCACAGAACAAATACTGGCTTACCTTTGCGCTGTGCGGCCTGGCCGCCGCGCTGATGTTCCTGCCGTTCTACATTGTGGATAAAGGCTTTTTTTTGTACGCGGGAGACTTCAACAGCCAGCAGATCGCCTTTTATTATTCCGCCAATGAATTCGTAAAATCCGGCGGCGGCTCCTTCAGCTGGGCCACTGATCTGGGCAGCGGCTTTTTGAACAGCTACGCCTTTTATCTGGCGGGCAGTCCCTTCTGGTGGCTGAGCCTGCTGTTCCCGGCGGCCTGGCTGCCTTATCTGATGGTGCCGCTGCTCTGCCTGAAATTCGCGGTGGCAGGCGGGGGCGCTTACCTGTGGATGCGCCGTTACGCCCGCAGAGAAAACATGGCGGTGCTGGGCGCCTGCATGTACGCCTTTTCCGGCTTCACGGTGTACAACGTGTTCTTCAACCATTTTGTGGATGTGGTGGCCCTGTTCCCCTATCTGCTCTGGGCGCTGGACGCGGCGGTGTACGAAAAGCGCCGGGGCCCCTTCGCGGTGCTGGTGGCGCTGAATCTTTTGAATAACTACTTCTTCTTCGCCGGTCAGGTGGTGTTCCTGGCCATCTACTTCATCTGCATGGTGCTGGCCGGGCGGTATAAAATTGGTGGCCGCACCTTCGGCGCGCTGGCTTTCGAGAGCCTGGCGGGCGTGGGCATGGGGGCCATTCTGGCCATCCCCACCATGCTCAGCCTGCAGAACAACCCCCGGGTGTCCAGCTTTTCCGACGGCTTCGGCCTGCTGCTCTACAGCAGCGTGCAGCAGTACGCCGCCATTCTTTACAGCTTCTTCTTCCCGCCGGACTGCCCCTACATGCCGGTGATCTTCGATTCCGGCGTCATTAAATGGACCAGCATGACCGCCTATCTGCCCCTGGTGAGCATGATGGGCGTGCTGGCCTACTGCCGGTGCAAAAAGGGCACCGCCTTCAAGTGGATTCTCAGCGTCTGTCTGGTGATGGCACTGGTGCCGGGTCTGAACTCCATGTTCTACGCCATGAACTCCAGCTACTACGCCCGCTGGTATTATATGCCGGTGCTCATCATGTGCGCGGTCACCATCTACGGACTGGAGCATGAGGACGAGGTGGACCTGAAAAAGGGCCTGCGCCCCACGCTGGCGGTGCTGCTGGCCTACTGTGCCTTCGCCCTGGTGCCCACCGAGACCGACGACGGCGGCTGGAAGATCGGCGTGATGGACTACCCGGAAAAGTTCTTCTTGAACTTCGGCATCGCCTTTATCGGGGTGCTGCTGTTCTGGGTGCTGTGGCTCATGTACAAGCGCACGCCTCAGCTGCCCCGGCGGCTCACCGCGGCGGTGCTGGTCTTCGGCTGTCTGTACGGCGCGGTGCACATCGCCATCGGCAAGTTCGCCCAGTGGGACAACGACAAGGACTTCTACCAGCAGCAGTATGTGGATGGCCGGGCCCTGGCGGAGATTCTGCCGGAGGGCGCCTACCGCATCGACGACTATGAATGCTACGACAACCTGGGCCTGTGGGTGAACCGGAGCGACCTGCAGACCTTCAACTCCACCGTGGCTCCCTCCATTCTGGAGTTCTACCCCCAGGTGGGCGTGAAGCGGGACGTGCGCAGCGCCCCCGAAGTGGAGGAATACGCGCTGCGGGGCCTGCTCAGTGTGAAGTACACCATCTGCCCGGTGGACAAGCAGGAGGAATTTGAGGAAAAGGCCGGAGACAACTGGCGCTACTGGCTCACCCAGGGCCAGCTGGCGGTGTATGAAAACACCGACTGGCTGCCCATGGCCTACTCCTACGATGCCTACATCACCGAGGAGGAGTACGAGGAGATCCCGGAGGAATACCGGGACAATCTGCTGGTCCGGGCCATCGTGCTCAGCGAGGAGCAGGTGAACACCTGGGGCGGCGGGCTGCGCCATCTGACCGAGGCCGAGCAGACCGACTTCGACCGGTCCAGCTACGAGGACGACCTGGATGACCGGCAGGCCATGGCTGCCAGCAGCGTTGCGCTGGACAACTGGGGCCTTACCGCCAACATCCAGCTGGAAAACAGCACGCTGGTATTCTTCCCGGTGCCCTATGACGCGGGCTTCACCGCCACTGTGAACGGCGAGGAGGCCCCGGTGCTGAAAGTCTCCGGCGGAATGATGGCGGTGCCTGCCTCCGCGGGCGACAATACCATCCGGCTGGAATACCACACGCAAGGCTTGAATGTAAGCCTGACCCTGGCGGGAGTGAGCGCCGTGGTGTTTGCGGGCTATCTGGTGCTGTGCGCCCGCGCCCGTAAAAAATACCGGGCGACTCTTGCGGAAAAGTACCATCTGGACCCGCCGCAGCCCCGGCAGTAAGACCGGAACACAAAGGAGAAAGAACCCAATGGATTTTGCAAAGATTCTTGCCGGGGAGCTGAACGTCCCTGAGCAGTATGTTTCGGCGGCCATCCGCCTGATCGACGAGGGCAACACCATTCCCTTCATCGCCCGTTACCGCAAGGAGGCCACCAACGCCATGGACGACCAGGTGCTGCGCCAGCTGGCCGACCGGCTGGAGTACCTGCGCGGTCTGGAAAAGCGCAAGGGCGAAGTGGCGGCCACCATTGAAGAGCTGGGCGCCATGACTCCGGAGCTGCAAAAGGCGCTGGACGCCGCCAAGACCCTGGCCGAGGTGGAGGACATCTACCGGCCCTACAAACCCAAGCGCAAGACCCGCGCCAGCGTGGCCAAGGCCCGGGGCCTGGAGCCGCTGGCCCAGGCCATCTTCGCCCAGAAGCCGGGCCTGGATGTGAACGCCGAGGCGGAGAAGTACCTGAATGACGAGGTGCCGGACGCCGAAGCCGCCCTGGCCGGTGCGCGGGACATCATCGCCGAGCAGGTGAGCGACGACGCGGCCCTGCGCGCCCAGCTGCGCCGCTTCTACCAGACCTTCGGCCTGGTGAAGAGCAAGGCCGCCAAGGAGGAGGACAGCGTCTACGCCGGATACTACGATTTCAGCCAGGCGGTGAACAAGATCGCCGGTCACCGGGTGCTGGCCCTGGACCGGGGCGAGCGGGAAGGCTTTTTGAAGGTGACCGTGGAGGTGGACGCGGAAAAGGCCGTGGGCGGTATCCGCCGTATGTTCGTGAAGGCGGGCGGCGGCCCCAGCGCGGCCCAGGTAAGCGCCGCGGTGGAGGATGCCTACACCCGGCTGATCCACCCCAGCCTGGAGCGTGAGGTGCGCTCCAACCTGTCGGACGAGGCCGCCGAGGGCGCCATCCAGGTGTTCGGCGAGAACCTGCGCCAGCTTCTGCTGCAGCCCCCCATCAAGGGCAAGGTGGCCCTGGGCATGGATCCGGGCTACCGCATGGGCTGCAAGCTGGCGGTGGTGGATGAAACCGGCAAGGTGCTGGACACCGCGGTGGTCTACCCAGTGCCCGAGTTCAAGAAGGTGGACCAGGCCAAGGCAAAAGTAAAGGACCTGATCCGCAAGCATCATGTGCAGATCATCGCCATCGGCAACGGAACCGCCGGCAAGGAGACCGAGATCTTCGCCGCTGAGGTCATCCGGGAGCTGGGCGGCGGCGTTCAGTACATGGTGGTCAGCGAGGCGGGGGCCAGTGTCTACTCCGCCAGCAAGCTGGCCGCCGAGGAGTTCCCCCAGTTCGACGTAAATCTGCGCAGCGCGGTGAGCATTGCCCGCCGTTTGCAGGACCCCCTGGCCGAGCTGGTGAAGATCGACCCCAAGGCCGTGGGCGTGGGCCAGTACCAGCACGACATGCCCCAGAAGCGGCTGAACGAGACGCTGGACGGCGTGGTGGAGGCCTGCGTGAACAGCGTTGGCGTGGACCTGAACACCGCCAGCGCCCCCCTGCTGGCCCGGGTGGCGGGCCTGAGCGCCTCCACCGCCAAAAACGTGGTGGCCTGGCGGGAGGAGAACGGCGCGTTCGCCAGCCGTGCCCAGCTGAAAAAGGTGAAGGGCCTGGGCCCCAAGGCCTTTGAGCAGTGCGCGGGCTTCCTGCGCATTCCCGGGGCCAAAAAAGCGCTGGACGGCACCGCCGTCCACCCGGAAAGCTACCCGGCGGCGGAAAAGCTGCTGAGCCTGTGCGGCTTTGCGGACAGGGACATCGGCACCGAGGCCATCCAGGCTCTGCCCCAAAAGGCCAAGGAAATCGGCTTTGCCGCCCTCTGCGCCGAGACCGGCGCGGGAGAGCCCACCCTGAAGGACATCATCGCCGAGCTGCTGCGCCCTGGGCGGGATATGCGCGACGAGCTGCCCGCGCCCATGCTGCGCAGCGACGTGATGAGCCTGGAGGACTTAAAGCCGGGCATGGAGCTGATGGGCACCGTGCGCAACGTGATCGACTTCGGTGCGTTTGTGGACATCGGCGTACATCAGGACGGCCTGGTGCACATCAGCCAGCTGAGCGATAAGTTCATCAAGCATCCCAGCCAGGCGGTGAAGGTGGGCGACGTGGTCAAGGTGAAGATCCTGGATGTGGACCAGAAGAAAAAGCGCATCAGCCTGACCATGAAGGGACTGAACAAGCAGTAAATCAAAGCAGAGAAGGGAAAGGGAGGAAACAGCCATGCAGGTAAAATTCAGCGTGTACTTTTGCAGCGACGAGGGCGAGCGGTTTTTCGGCGCTGGCCCCTGTGAGCTGCTGCTGGAGGTGGAGCGGCTGGGCAGCCTGCGGGCCGCGGCCCAGCATCTGGGCATGGCCTATACCAAGGCTTTTTCCATGGTGAAGCGGGCGGAGCGGGAATTCGGTTTCGCCATGACCCAGCGGACCATCGGCGGCAAGGGGGGCGGCGGCAGCACCATCACTCCCCAGGCCAAGGAGCTGCTCATGCGCTACCAGGCCTACCGCACCGCCTGCGGCCAGAGCGCCCAGGACCTGTACAACACCTATTTTTCCACCTTCCATCCGGAAAAGGATCTTTCCCCGGAGCAATAAAAAAGGCCGCGGAGCATTCCAAAAAGAATGCCCTGCGGCTTTTTTTATTCGATTACAGATAATGCACCGCGATCATGATTATGCCCAGTACGGTGAGCACCGCACCGGTGGCCCGGTTGAGCACCACCGGGCTGGCCCGGTTGGCAAAGCGGGCGGCAATGAGCGCCCACACCAGGGTGAACAGCATGCACAGCGCCAGAACCAGAACGTCCGGCGCGCCGCCGATGGCGAAGTGAGAAGCCGCGCCGGTGAGGGCGGTGAAGGTCATGATGAACACGCTGGTGCCCACGGCGGTCTTCAGCTCGTAGCCCAGCATGCTGGTGAGGATGAGCAGCATCATCAAGCCGCCGCCCGCGCCCACAAAGCCGCAGATGAAGCCGATCACCACGCCGCAGCCCAGCGATTGCAGCGTGCTCACCAAAGGCGAAAGCCCGGCCCGTTTTTCCTTGGTGGTGGTCACCGGCAGCACGATGAATTTCAGGCCCAGGAACAGGGTCATGAACAGCGAGAAGCCGCCCATGGTCTGGCTGGGCATCAGGCTGGCGGCCCAGCTGCCCACCATGGTGAAGGCCAGCACCGCGGCCATCATCACCAGGCCGCCCCGGATGTCCAGGTTTTTGTTTTTGCCGTAGGTGTAAGCGGAGGCGGCGCTGGCAAGCACGTCGCTGGCCAGGGCGATGCCCACCGCCAGGTAGGGGTCCATGTGCAGGAAGGTGATGAGCATGGGGCTGATCACCGCGGCGGCGCTCATGCCGGCGAATCCGGTGCCCAGGCCCGCGCCCATCCCCGCGAAAAAGCAGACGATCAGGGTCAAAAGCATCTTACAGTTGTCTCACTTTTCAAAAATATCAAAAAGAAGAATAGCGCAAAAAGGCGAAAAAACTGTGAAAAGACCGAAAAAAGGCCCGGCCTTCCAAAATGGAAGGCCGGGAACCTGTAACATCAGGCAAATATCACAGCAGCGGCACACCGGCGGCGCGGCAGGCGGCGCGGGTCTCGTCGTCCCACAGGCTTACCTGCACCTCGCCCACGTGCACCTTGCCCAGCAGCAGCATGCACAGGCGGCTCTGGCCGATGCCGCCGCCAATGGTCAGGGGCAGCTCGCCCGCCAGCAGCATCTTGTGGAAGGGCAGGGTGCGGCGCTCGTCGCAGCCCGCCTCGCTCAGCTGACGGTCCAGGGCAGCGGGGTCCACACGGATGCCCATGCTGCTGATCTCGATGGCCTGCTCCAGCGGCTCGTGCCAGAACAGCAGGTCGCCGTTCAGAGTCCAGTCGTCGTAGTCGGGGGCGCGGCCGTCGTGGGGCTTGCCGCTCTTCAGCTTGCCGCCGATCTGCATGATAAAAATGGTGCGGTGCTCCTTGGCAAAGGCGTTCTCCCGCTCCTTGGGCGACAGGCCGGGGTACAGGTCCTCCAGTTCCTGGCTGGTCACGAAGGTGACCTCGCGGCACAGGCTGGTGTTCAGGTCCGCGAACTGCCATTTCAGCTCGTCCAGGGTGGAGCTGATGGCGTACACGATGTTCTGTACGGTGTGCATCAGGAATTCCGGGGTGCGGTCCTGGGCGGTGATCACCTTTTCCCAGTCCCACTGGTCCACGTAGATGGAGTGCAGGTTATCCATCTCCTCGTCCCGGCGGATGGCGTTCATGTCGGTCACCAGGCCGTTGCCCACCCGGAAGCCGTACTGGTGCAGGGCCAGACGCTTCCACTTGGCCAGGCTGTGCACCACCTGGGCGCTGGAGCCGGTGGCGGGCACGTCGAAGCTGACCGGGCGCTCCACGCCGTTCAGATCGTCGTTCAGGCCGGTGGCCGGGTCCACGAACAGGGGCGCGGTGACACGCTTCAGGTGCAGCGCGGCGCAGAGCTTCACCTCGAAGATCTGCTTGATCAGGCCGATGGCCTTCTGGGTATCGTAAAGGCCCAGGCAGGGGGTGTAGCCGCCGGGCAGCAGGGTTTTGTTCATTGGTGTGTTTCCTCCTCAGGCTTGGGTTCGATGCGCACCAGCAGGCTCAGGATGCGCTTGTCCTCCACCTTTTCCACGGTGACGTGCAGCCCCTGGAACTCGAAGCTCTCGCCGGGCTCGGGGATGTGCTCCAGGCACTCCAGGGCCCAGCCGGCTACGCTGGAATAATCGCTGTCGAAATCCTTGATGCGCAGGTCCAGCTCGTCGAACAGATCGTCGATGTTCACCTCGCCGGCCACCCGGTACAGGTTTTCCTCCAGCTTCTGGATGAGCATTTCCTCCACCTCGTCGGTCTCGTCGAAGATCTCGCCCACCAGCTCCTCCAGCACGTCCTCCATGGTCACAAGGCCCAGGGTTCCGCCGTAGTCGTCGGTCACGATGGCCATGTGCTGCTTTTTGCGGCGCAGCTCGGCCAGCAGGTCGTTGATGTGCTTGGTGCGGTACACAAAGGGGATGTCGCGGCAGAGCGCGCGCACGTCCACCGCCTCGCCGCGGGCCAGGCAGCTGAACAGATCGCGGGTGTGAAGCATGCCGATGATGTGGTCGATGTCGTTTTCGTACACCGGGATGCGGGTGTAGCTGTTGGCCAGCACGGTGGCGATCACCTGATCCACCGGCTCGTTCACGTCCACCGCCAGCATATCCACGCGGGGGATCAGAATTTCCTGCACGGTGATATCGTCGAAGTCGATGACCGATTGGATGATGTCGGTCTCCTGACTGTCCAGCACGCCTTCTTCTTCCACCGTGTCGATGATGGTCTTCAATTCGTCCTCGGTCACGCTGGGCTGGTCGTCCGCCGCCTTGCGGCCGAAGGCCAGCTTTTTCAGCAGCACGAAGAACAGCACCAGAGGGGCGAACAGCTTGCGCAGCAGGTCGATGATGCCGGCGACCCGGATGGCGATGGATTCCGCGTGCTCCTTGGCCACGCTTTTGGGCAGAATCTCGCCGAAGATCAGCACCAGCAGGGTCATTACCACGGTGGAAACCGTGGGGCCCCACTGCTGGCCCACAATAGCGATCGCCACTACGGTGCCCAGCGAGGAGCTGGCCATGTTCACGATGTTGTTGCCGATGAGGATGGTGGAAATGGTCTTGTCGTAGTCGTCGGCGATCTTCAGCGCCAGGGCCGCGCCCTTGTCGCCGCTTTCGGCGCGGTTGCGCATGCGGATGCGGTTGAAGGAGGAAAGCGCGGTCTCACTGCCGGAGAAGAATGCCGAACCGGCGACCAGAAGAAGAATAAACAGGTACATACTAGGGCCAGGAGTATCCAAAAACAATCACGAACCTTTCTGAAATCTCAAATGTATTTTTGTCGGATGCAGCCCCTTGCCAAGGCAGGGGTTACCTTATTATATATAACAGAACGCGGCCGTCAATGCAACAAAAATATGGCGAGAGTTGTTGCGGCGAAACAATGTGTTTGTGCCATGCGGACAAAAGAATATGGATAAATGTTTCCTAAGTGTGAACCAGTCTCAATGTTAAAGACAAAAGTAACAAAAATTAACCGAGGAAAACTGCGCTTTTGGTACATCGGGGAGAAACTTTTGAAAAGTGGCGACAAATGGATTATTCCGTGCTATAATGCCTAGCAAGGAGCAAGGATGTGTTTGAGGGGCGGCTCATTGAGCCATACTAAACACACCGGCAAAGCTCCGAAGAAAACCGGAATGCCGCGCGCAGGGGAAAGGCGCGCCGCCGGAAAAAACATTTGAGAAGATTTTTTGGGAGGCATGAGACAATGATGAAAGAGATCAAGGTTTCCAGCTTCAAACAGGTTAAGGACATTGTGAGCGCCGCAGCTTCCTGCGAGTGCGAGCTGAACGTGCAGGATCTGAAGGGCGTCATCGCCGATGCCAAGAGCATTTTGGGCCTGATGAATCTGGATTACAAGCATCCCGTCAAGCTGATGGGTGAGAACGCCGAGGAAGTAGAGCAGGTCTACAACGCGGTGGTTCAGTAAGAACGAAAAAAGAGCCGGCCGGTGCGCAGCACCGGCCGGCTCTTTCTTTGCAGATTTTGTTTGGAAGAAAGAGGCGTCAACCTTTACAGGCCATAGGCGGCGTGGTAAAATAAAGCGAAACTGTGTCGAGAATATACGGCAACACCGCACAATTCACGCCCGGCAGGCTCAGGCGGCGCGTCACGCCAGAATCTTCCGGCGTCCTCCACCACCTGGAATGATGCGGCATTGCCTTAGGGGAAATGGGGCAATTTCTTGAAGAAAACAGTCAAATGGGTCCTGGTCATCGGCTGTCTTTGCGCCTTGGCCGGGTTTTTGGCGTTCAGCGCCTTGCAGCAGTCCCGGATGCTGTTCGGCGTCCGTCTGGCAGACCGGGGCAAAATTGAACAACTGACCAGCACGGCGGCGCTGAGCGCGGAGGAATGCGCGCTGTACTGGAACGGGGTGGAGCTGCCCTACAACCGGGAGCTGGGGGCCTACTGCCTGCCGCAGCCGCTGAATGGCCAGGCCACCGGCACGCTCAGCGCCCAGTGGGGGCAGGTCTATCTGCCGGACTGGCTGTGGCAGGCCGACGGCAGCGAACAGATTGCCAGCGGCCAGCCGCAGGCGGTGTATGTGTGTGACGGCAAGCAGTGGAAAAAGCTGTATGTGTACCGCAGCGGCATGCCGGCCATCGCCATCGACAGCCAGGTGCGGGTGAGCACTCCCCGCGACCCGGAGGTGGTGGGCGGAACCATGGGCCGTCTGCCGGTGGAAAATAACTACGGCAGCATCCGGGTGTTCTGGCCCGAGGGCAATGTGCGCCAGCAGGCGGTGAGCACCGGCCTGGAATGGCACTGGCGGGGCAACGCCAGCTATTTTGCGGACAAAAAGTCCTACCGGCTGAACCTGATGGACGAGAGCGGCGCGGCCGACGCCCAGGACCTGCTGGGCCTTGGCTCGGATGCGGACTGGATTCTTTTGAACCTGGCCACCGACGTGACCCGCGTGCGGGATAAGGTGGTCAACGATCTGTGGGGCCAGATGAGCGCCGCCTATGAATGCGATCCCCCGGGCGCGTCCTGCGAGTTTGTGGAGCTGTATCTGAACGGCGAATACATGGGTGTGTATCTGCTGTGCACCGCCGTGGACCGGGAGCTGCTGAACCTGGAGGGCGGCGACCGGCTGTATAAATACCGGCAGGGCGTGATGGCCTACGACGAGGAATACGACCAGCTGGAAAAGGACCAGAGCCTGCAGTGGCTGAACAAGCTGGAGGTGGTCTGGCCGAAGCGCTGGACCGAGGGCGTGTGGGAGCCCATGCGGGGGTATGCGGAGGCCTTCTTCTGGCCGGACACCAAGACCGATACCCAGCATCTGGAGCAGACGGCCAACACCGACAACCTGATCGACGTGGCCCTGTTCAAGCAGTTCACCTGCGCCATCGACAACTCCTACCATAATATGTATTATATGTACCGGGCGGATGAGGGGCAGTTCTACCGCATCCCCTGGGACCTGAACTACGTCTGGGGCGACACCCACGAGGGCATGTTCGAGCTGGACTTCACCACCCTGATTATTCCAGACATGGAGCTGAACCGGCTGTATCAGACAGACCCGGAGGGCACCGCGGACCGGGTGGCCCGGCGCTGGGCCGAGCTGCGCGAGACTCTGTTCGACTGGAACGCGATCCTCGAGGCCATGGAGGCCGAGACCGAGTATCTGGTGGAGAGCGGGGCCATGGGCCGGGACTGGGCGCTCTGGGGCGCCGACAAGGGCTATGCCAGCGGCCTTTCCGCCCACCGCACCCTGGATCTGGATGAAACGGACGAGATGATGGAAAAGCGGCTGGACTATCTGGACAAATACATGGCGGATTACCGGCCGGAAAGGGTGGAAGAGTTTGGATTACCGGAATGAATGGAAGTACCAGGTGAGCGGGGCCCAGCTGACGGTGCTCGCCGCCCGGCTCACGCCCCTGCTCCGGCCGGACGGCCATCACCGGCCCGGCGGCTACGCCATCCGCAGCCTGTATTTTGACGATTTCGACAACAGCTGCCTGCGGGAAAACGAAGCCGGTGTGGACGACCGGCGCAAGTATCGGCTGCGCATCTACAATGGGGACGCCAGCCTCATCAAGCTGGAGATCAAGGAAAAGCTGCACGGCATGACCCACAAGACCGGCTGTACCATCACGCCGGAGCAGTGCCGGGCCATCCTGCAGGGGACGCCCCCGCCCATCGGGCCGGACAGCCCGCCGCCCATGAACCTGCTGGCGGCGGCCATGCGCACCCGGGGCCTGGCGCCCAAGGTGATCGTGGAATATGAGCGCACCGCTTACATAAGCGCCTTGGGCAACGTGCGCATCACCTTTGACCGGAACATCGCCGCCAGCGCAGCGGTGGGCCGCTTTCTGGACGAGCGTGTGCCGCTCACGCCCATTCTGGCGGCGGGGCAGCATGTGCTGGAGGTCAAATACGACGAATTTCTTCCCGACCCGGTGGCCCAGGTGCTGGAATTGGGGCATCTGCGCCGCACCGCATTCTCGAAATATTATCTCAGCCGGTTGGTTCTGAGCGAGCCTCTGGCGGAAAGGGCAATGCAATATGAGCTTCAATGACGTGATCAAAAACAGTGTGCTGGAGGGCTTCGCCTCCACCGATATTACCCCCGCCGCTTTGGCGGTGGTGCTGGGCATCACCACCCTGCTGGGCGTTTACCTGTATGTGGTGTACCGGCTGGCCAGCCGCAACGCCTTCTACAGCCGGGACTTCAACAAGGCCCTGGCCCTGATGCCGGTGATCACCGCAGCCATCGTGCTGGCCATGCAGAGCAGCATCGTGATCAGCCTGGGCATGGTGGGCGCGCTGTCCATCGTTCGTTTCCGCAACGCGGTGAAGGACCCCATGGACCTGGTGTTCCTGTTCTGGAGCATCAGCATCGGCATCGTGTGCGGCGCACGGCTGTATTCCATCGCCATCATCGCCAGCCTGGTGGTCACCGTGCTGGTCTTCCTGCTGGACCTGGTTCCGGCGGGCAAGGCTCCCTTCCTGCTGGTGGTGAACGGCAGCGACCCGAACCTGGAGCATGCCCTGGACCCGGTGGTGCGCAAGTACGCCAAGAGCTGCCGTGTGAAGAGCCGCAACCTGACCGCCCAGGGCGTGGACCTGATCGTGGAGCTGCGCACCAACAAGGAGGCCCAGCTGGTGCATGCCTGCTCCGCAGTGCCCGGGGTCGAGAGCGTGAGCCTGCTCTCCCACGACGGCGAAGCCCGCTTCTGAGCCGCGCCGGTATCCGCACGTTTCAGTGAAATCAATCAAAACAAAAAGCCGCCCGGTTTTCCAAACGGAAAACCGGGCGGCTTTTGTTATGCCTTGTTCAGGGGAATGGATCAGCCGTTCACCAGAGCCAGGGTGTCGCGGGCGATCATCAGCTCCTCGTTGGTGCAGACCATCAGGATCTTCACGCGGCTGTCCTCAGCGGACAGGTCGATGATGTCGGCGCCGCGCTGCTTGTTCTTCTCCTCATCCAGCTTGATGCCGAAGAACTCCATGTTCTCGCAAACCTCTTTGCGCAGGGGAGCGTCGTTCTCGCCGATGCCGCCGGTGAAGACCACGCAGTCCAGACCGCCCATGGCAGCGGTGTAAGCGCCGATGTACTTCTTGATCTGGTAGTTCAGCATCTCCTCGGCCAGGCGGGCGCGCTTGTTGCCGGACTGAGCGGCAGTCTCAACGTCACGCTTGTCGCTGGAAACACCGGAGATGCCCAGCAGGCCGCTCTTCTTGTTCAGGTAGTCGGCCATCTCCTGACCATGGATGCCCAGCTTCTGCTCCATGTAGGTCACAACGCTGGGATCAACGTCGCCGCAGCGGGTGCCCATCAGCACGCCGGCCAGCGGGGTCAGGCCCATGCTGGTATCCACGCACTTGCCGCCGTCCACAGCGGTGATGGAGGAACCGTTGCCCAGGTGGCAGGTGATCATCTTCAGCTCGCTGGGGTCCTTGCCCAAGAACTTGGCAGCGGCCATGCTCACATAGCGGTGGCTGGTGCCGTGAGCGCCGTAGCGGCGGATGGAGTACTTCTCGTACATCTCGTAGGGCACGCCGTAGATGTAAGCCTTGGGAGGCATGGTCTGATGGAAGGTGGTGTCGAATACAACCACGTTGGGAGTCTCAGCACCGAACACAGCCTTGGCGCTGCGCAGGCCCTGCACATGAGCCATGTTGTGAACGGGAGCCAGGGGAGCGATCTCCTCGATCTTGTCGATGATGGCATCGGTCACGATCTCGCTCTTGGTGAAGAACTCAGCACCCTGCACAACGCGGTGGCCGATGGCGCCGATCTCGCTCTTATCCTTCACAACAGCGCCCTCGCCGGTGGTCATCATCTCAACGACCTTGGAGAAAGCCTCGGTGTGGGTGGGGAAGGGAACCTCTTCGGTCCAGGCGCCGCCGTTGGCCTTATGGGTGATCTTGCTGCCCTCGATGCCGATGCGCTCGCACAGGCCCTTGCACAGCACGTTCTCATTGTCCATGTCGATCAGCTGGTACTTCAGAGAAGAAGAACCACAGTTGATAACCAGAATCTTCATGTGTTAGTTTCCTCCTGCAATCATGTAAAATCAAAAAATCGGCGCAAAAACCCGCGCCCAGGAAAAAGAAGACCTTTGACCGAGCCGGGTTTTTACATTTTGCTTTTTTTATTATATAATGGAACCAATTCGTTTTCAAGAAGCAGGCCGGTTTTCCGGCAATAAGCTGGAGAAAGGCGGCGAAAACATGCGTTTGGCGGGCATTATCACAGAATACGACCCCTTTCACGCGGGTCATGCCTGGCAGCTGCGCCGGGCGCGGGAGCTGGAAGCCGAGGCAATTGCGGTTTGTATGAGCGAGGATCTGACCCAGCGGGGCGCGGCGGCACTGCTGCCCCCGGCGGTGCGGGCGGCCGCCGCGCTGGATGCCGGGGCCGACCTGGTGATCGGCCTGCCCAACCCCTGCGCGGTGCAGAGCGCCGAGGGCTTTGCCGCTGCGGGGGTGGCTGCGCTCAGCGCCCTGCCCGGGCTGGACAGCCTGGTCTTCGGGGCGGAAACGCCGGATGCGCAGGACCTGCAGGAAACCGCCCGGGTGCTGTGTAGCTCGGAATTCGACGGGCTGGTGCGGCAGCTGTCCGGGCAGGGGCTGCCCTTTGCCGCCGCCCGGGCAAAGGCGGCCGGGGCGCTGCATCCCCGGGCCGGAGAGATTTTAGCGCAGCCCAACAACAACCTGGGGGTGGAATATTGCAAGGCCATCCTGCGCCAGGGCAGCCGCCTTGTGCCGGTGCCGGTGCAGCGCACCGGGGCCCAGCACGGCCAGCAGACCCCCGGCGAGGGCGGCTTTGCCAGCGCCAGCTTTCTGCGGGGTCTGTGGCGGCAGCAGGGCGTGGAAGCCCTGGCCCCTTACGTGCCCGCCTCGGCGCTGGAGCGGTACAAGGCTGCCGCGGCCGAGGGCCAGGACCTGGACAGCCGGGCTTTTTCCATTGCGGTGCTCAGCCGCCTGCGGGCCATGGGCCCCGAGCAGATGGCGGGCACCCGGGGCACTGCCGAGGGGCTGGAGCACCGGCTGGCGGCGGCGGCGCGCTGTGCGCAGGACCTGGAAGGCCTGTACGCCGCCATGAAGACCAAGCGCTACGCCCATGCCCGGCTGCGCCGCTATGCGCTGTGCGCGGCGCTGGGCTACGGGCCGGACCTGCCCCAGACGCCGCCCTATCTGCATGTGCTGGCGGCCAACCGGACGGGCCTTGCCCTGCTGAAGGGAGCGGCCCTCCCGGCGGATACCTCCCTGGCCGCGCTGGAGAAGAAGAGCGAGGCGGCCTGCATTATGGCCCGGGCCCACGCGGCGGGGGCGGACCTGGCGGCGCTGTGCCGCCGTACCCCCGGCCCCATGGGCGGCAGCTACACCCAGAAGCCGCTGCTGCGCACCGGGAAATGACCGATTCCTCCTGCTTTGGCAGAACCCACAAATGCTCTCTGACTTTTTTGGGCAAGTTGCATTTTGCGGGGGAAGGCACTATAATGAGGGGCGAAGGATTACAAGCGGGAGGGAAGATGCGGTGAAGAACAAACAGCAGGCCGTAGTGCAGAGCAGCGAGGCGCTGCGTGTGGGCCTTCTGCTGGCACTGGCAGGCGGCTTTTTGGATGCATACACCTATCTGGGACGGGGGCACGTGTTTGCCAACGCCCAGACGGGCAATATCGTGATGCTGGGCGTGGATGTGGCTCGGGGCGACTGGGCCGGTGCGGGGCACTATCTGCTGCCCATCCTGGCCTTTGTGGCCGGCGTGCTGCTGGCGGAATGGATCAGGGCGCGGGGCAAGGCGCGCCCCGGCGGGCGGCTCCACTGGCGGCAGTGGGTGCTGCTGATCGAGCTGGCGGTGCTGGCGGCGGTGGGCTTTTTGCCCGCGGCCGAGGGCTGGAACGATCTGGCCAACGTGTGCGTGTCCTTTGTGTGCTCGCTGCAGGTGGAGTCCTTCCGGCGGGTGCATGGCCGGGCCTACGCCACCACCATGTGTACCGGCAACCTGCGCAGCGGCACCGAGCTGCTGGTGCAGTACCGCCGCACCGGCGACAAGACCCTGCTGGCCCACATGTTCAACTACTATGGCGTCATCCTGGCCTTTGTGGTGGGCGCGGGGATCAGTGCGCTGGTCTGCGAGCCGCTGGGTACCGGGGCCATCTGGCTGGCCTGCCTGGTGCTGGCCGTGGTGCTGGGCATGCTGTTTTCCAGCGAGTGGGAGACCAGCGGCCCGGTATGACCGCTGCATCAATCCAAACAACAAAAAAGTTCCGTGTGCGGCGCACACGGAACTTTTTGCTTTTTATTGCTCGCTGTTTTTGGAATCGCTGTTTTTCCAGTCCATCCGCTTTTTGGTCCCTGCGGCCTTTTTGCGGGCGGCAGCGGCGCGCAGCTCCTCCAGCTTCTGCTGCTGGCGGGCGGCGTCCTCGTCCAGGCGGCGGGCCCGGCGGGCCTGCTTTTCCTGGGCGGCCTCCTGCAGCTTGCGGGCCTTTTCCGCGGCCTTTTCCTCCGCGGTCTTGGCACGGCTTCGGGAGGAAGCGGAGCGGGCGGGCTTTGCAGCCGGGCGCTGGGCGCTTTCCGGCGCGGCGGTCCACTGTTCCGCAGGCTGCTGGGCCTGCGGCTTTTCGGGCTCCTCGGGCTGCTGGGCTTCGGGCTGGGGCGGGATGAACACCGTGGCCTCCGGCCCATTGGCGGGCTCGGGCTCCGAAACGGGTTCCGGCTGGGGCTCGGCTTCCGGTTCCGGCGCAGCCTCTGCCTCCGATTCCGCTTCCGGTTTTTGCGCTTCCGGCTCCTCTCGGGGCGGCTGGGGCTGGGGCAGTGCGTCCAGCACCCGATGCTTGCGCTGCATGTGGTGGAACCACAGGTTCGAGAAGAACAGATACCACACCGCCGCAAGCAGCAGCGCCAGGCAGGCCAGGGTGATCCGGTTTACCGCCGGACCAAAGAATGTGCCCTGCTCAAACACCCAGAAGGCGGCGCCGATCACGCCGGTGAGCAGCAGACTGATCAGCAGCGAACGAATGAATTGTTTCACAAGGCACACCTCGTTTCCGTTTGGTCTTGTGCAGATAGATTACTTGGTGCCGAAGATACGGTCGCCAGCATCGCCCAGGCCGGGGATGATGTAGCCGTTCTCGTTCAGCTTCTCATCCAGAGCGGCCACGTAGATGTCCACGTCGGGATGGGTGGTGTGCAGGCGCTCCAGGCCTTCGGGAGCAGCGATGATGGCCAGGAACTTGATGCTCTTGGCGCCGCGCTTCTTGATCTGGGTGATGGCGTCCACAGCGCTGCCGCCGGTGGCCAGCATGGGGTCCAGAACCATGACGTCACGCTCGGCGATGTCGCTGGGCAGCTTGCAGTAGTACTCCACCGGCTCCAGGGTCTCCTCGTTGCGGTACAGGCCGATGTGACCAACCTTGGCGGCGGGCAGCAGGCTCAGCATGCCGTCCACCATGCCCAGGCCGGCGCGCAGGATGGGCACCAGAGCCAGCTTGCGGCCGCTCAGCACGCGGGTCTTGGCGATGGCCACGGGGGTCTCAATCTCCACCTCTTCGGTGGGCAGGTCACGGGTGGCCTCGTAGCACAGCAGGGTGGCGATCTCGCTGACCAGCTCCTTGAACTCCTTGGTGCCGGTGTTCCGGTCACGCAGGTGGCTTACCTTGTGCTGTACCAGGGGATGATCCAGGATCATGGGATTCTTACTCATAATTAACCGCTCCTTATGTTTGTTTATATGGAATTTCCTTAAACCGTGATCATTCGGCTTCCAGAGCCATCATCTTGTCGATGCGGCGCTGATGCCGGCCGCCCTCGAAGGGAGTGTTCAGGAACAGGTCCACCAGATACACGCCCAGGCCGGGGCCCACCACGCGGCCGCCCATGCACAGGGCGTTGGCGTCGTTGTGGCGGCGGGTGTATTCCGCGCTGAAGGCGTCGCTGCAGCAGCAGGCGCGGATACCGCGGATCTTGTTGGCGCTCATGCTGATGCCCACGCCGGTGCCGCAGAACAGCAACGCCTTGTCGCATTCACCGGCCACCACCGCACGGCAGGCGGCCTCGGCCATGTCCGGGTAATCGCAGGCTTCGCCGGTGAAGCTGCCGAAATCCTTGTAGGCAACGCCGATCTCGTCCAGATGCTTGCGGATGGCTTCCTTCAGTTCGTAGCCGCCGTGGTCGGCGGCAAGCGCAACAGGTTTGCTCATTGAGTCGATTCTCCTTTGATGCGGGCCTGACGTTCCCGTTCCGCCTGGCTCAGCCGCAGATAGCTGGGCAGCAGCCGGGCAGGGGGCACGCAGAGGCCATTTTGATTCATTTCCATTGCCGCGAGGCAGACCGCGCTTGCCCGGGGCCGCTGCAGCGCGGGCGGGCAGGGCAGAACGCCCGGCAAAGAGCCGTACCTATTATAGCACAGGGTGGCCCCGTCACCAACAAAAAACACCGGTTTTTTGCAATTTTGCAAAAATTCGGTCATATCCTCCAGCCCGGCGGCGGCGTCCGGCACAAGGCGGGCGTGGCCGGGGCCCAGATCAAAGGCCGCCCAGTATACCTGGCCGCGGCGGGCATCCAGCGCGCTCACCACCGTGCCCTCGCCCACAAAGCTGTGGGCCAGCGCCTCCAGAGTGGAGACCGGCGCACAGGCCGCGCCGGTGCAGAAGGCCAGACCCTTCACCGCCGCAAGGCCGATGCGAAGGCCGGTGAAGCTGCCCGGCCCGGCGCACACGCCCCACAGGTTCACGTCCTGCGGGGTCAGGTTGGTTGCTTTGAAGGCCTGGTCCACCAGGGGCATCAGGGTTTCGCTGTGGGTGAGGCCCGCGTCCTGGTAGCACTCGTACAGCAGCTGCTCGTCCCGCATCAGGGCCACGCTCACGGTGCGGCCCGCGGTGTCCATACCGAAGGTGATCACAGGCTCACCCCCTCGATGGTGATGCACCGGCTCTCCGGCCCGGTGACCTGGATGTCCACCGTGACCGGGTGCTCCAGCGCCAGCAGCGCGGCGAAGTTCTCGCTCCACTCAGCGGCCACCACCGCGCCCTGGTCCAGATAATCGTAGAACCCGGCGGCGTTCAGGTCCTCCTCGGTGGAGATGCGGTACAGATCGAAGTGGGCCAGCGGCCGGGGTCCCCGGTAGTAGTTCACGATGGCAAAGGTGGGGCTGCTCACCGGGTCGGTGCAGCCAAGGCCCTTGGCAAGCCCCTCGGTGAAGGCGGTCTTGCCCGCGCCCAGCCCGCCGGTGAAGCACACCAGGCTGCCGGGGGCAAGGCGGCCGGCCAGCCGCTCGCCCAGAGCCACGGTCTCGGCGCGGCTGGCGGTGTTGAAAATGGCCATGAAACAAATGCTCCTTAAACGATGGGATACCGGCCGCAGCGAAAAAAGAACGCCGCGGCCGTGAAATAAAACGGGATGCAGCCTCGTTTTCATAAAAGAAACACGAAGAACACGCATACTTATGGCAACACCGCATAATTCCAGGTGGTGGAGCACGCCGGAAAATTTTTTGCGATATGAACCAAAAAGCGCAGCCAATCCTTGGTGGATTGGCGAGCATTTTTGGAAAATATCACGAGAAATTTTGGCGTGACACACCGCCTGAGCCGGCAGGCGTGAATTGTGCAGTGCTGCCTTGTAATAAGTATACTCAATCAGCCCCCAAAGTTCAACACAAAGCGGCGGGGAAATGATTGTCAGCCGCCCCCAACTGGGCTATAATAAAAAGCGACCCCCTGCCCCGGCTGCAAAGGGCTGCGGGCGGCTGGGGCAAACACAAAAGGAGCCGTGGAATGTTCAAGTTCATTCGTCAATATTTAAAAGCCACCGATTGGTTTTATCTGCTGATGTGCGTGTGCTGTTCTGCCCTCAGCGTGGTCACCCTCATCAGCATCGGCATGGACAACGGCGGTTTTGCCGTGGATTCCTTCACCGGCAAGATCACCGGTCTGGGCAACTATCGGGACGTGCTGATTCAGGCGGTGGCCAGCCTGCTGGGACTGGGCTGCGCGGTGGTGCTTTCCTGCATCGACTACCGGGGCCTGGCCAGGATCTGGCCGGTGCATGTGTCCATCACCTGGGGCCTGGTGCTGCTCACTCTGACCCACCTGACCATCGGGCCGGTCACCCTGGGCAAAAACCCGGGCACCACCGATAACTACAGCTGGATCGTGCTGGGGCCACTGAGCCTGCAGCCCACCGAGATGGCAAAGATCAGTTTCATCCTCACCTTCGCCATGCATCTGGACAATGTGCGGGAGCACATCAACGAGCCCAAGGTGCTGGCCAAGCTGCTGCTGCATATTCTGGTGCCGGTGGGCATCATCCACATCCAGGGCGACGATGGCACCGGCATCGTGTTCGCCACCATCGGCTGCATGATGCTGTTTGCGGCGGGGCTTTCCTGGAAATATATCCTCAGCGCCATCGCGCTGGGTTCGGCGGGCCTTGCGGCGGTGCTGAACTTCTTCCCGGATAAACTCAAGGGCTACCAGGTGGACCGGATCATGGCCCTGTTTTACCCGGACGATCCCAAGTACCGGGATATCATGCAGCAGCAGAAGGGCGGCCGGGTGTCCATCGGCTCGGGCCAGATCTTCGGCAACGGCTTTTTCCACGACGATCACTCCTATGTGATCAACGCCCAGGACGACTTCATCTTCAGCTATCTGGCCCAGTGCGTGGGCTTTGTGGGCTGTGCGGTGGTGCTGGCGCTGCTGTTCGGCATCGCCATCCGCACCCTCACCACCGGCCTGCGCAGCGAGGACCACATCGGCACCTACATCTGCGTGGGTGTGTTCGCCACCATGGCCTGGCAGATCATCATTAATCTGGGCATGAACACTATGCTGCTGCCGGTCATCGGCGTCACGCTGCCCTTCTTCTCGGCAGGCGGCAGCAGCGCGCTGATGATGTATCTGTGCGTGGGCCTGGTCACCAGCGTCTACATGCACAACAAAAAACGCCTGTTCAGCGACTGAGCCGGGCCAATTAAAAAACAAACCGCCCGCCATGCGAAGCAAAAGCGCACGGTGGGCGGTTTTTCTTTGCGTTATTCCGCAGGCTGCGAGGCGCCGTAAAACTGGCGCACGAAGCTGCAAAAGCGCAGGCTGTCGGCGCTGGCATGGCGGGGCAGCAGCAGGTACAGGTCCCGCTCGGCGCTGCCCGGCGGCAGCGGAAAGGCCAGCAGCCGTTTTTCTGCCACAAAATCCCGCACCGCCTTTTCCGACACGATGGATACCCCCAGCCCGCCGGACACCAGATTCTTGATGGATTCCTGATCGTTCACCCGGGCGGTGACCCGCAGCTCGTTTTCCCGCAGGCCCATCTGGGAAAGAAACCGGTCGGCGCTTTTCTGGCTGCCGCTGCCCGGCTCCCGCAGGATGATGGGCTCGCGCAGCAGCTCGGCCAGCGCCTGCTCGCCCTGGCTTTGCATCGCCAGAAACCGGCGGCTCACCGGAGTGATGAGCACCATCCGGTCCCGGAAGAAAGGTTCGCAGCGGATGGATTCCTCCTGACAGGGCATGCCGCTCATGCCCACGTCGAATAAGCCGCCCGCCACCCCCTCGATCACCTGGCGGCTGTCGCTCTGGTGCACCACGAAGTAGCTGCCCGGGTTCTCCTTGCCGTAGCGGGGCAGCACCTCCGGCAGAATATAGGCCGAGGGAATGGTGGAGGCCCCCAGCTGGATGATGTGCTGGTCGCTTTGCCGCCAGCGCTGCAACAGGTTGTCCTGCAATTCCAGCATCCGGCAGGCGCATTCATACAGCTCCTGCCCCCGGGGCGTGACCTGCAAATTTTTGGTGTCCCGTAAAAGGAGCTGGGTGTTCAGCTCCTCCTCCAGCGCCCGGATGTGGGTGCTGATGGTGGGCTGGGAAAGATAGGTGTTCTCCGCCGCCCGGGTGAAGCTGCCGTAGCGCACCACCGCCGCAAAGGAGCGCAGCTGTTTAAGCTCCATGCAGAATCACCTCCAGTGCAGCCAGGGCTGCGTCCACGTCCGCCTCGGTGCTGAAGGCCCCGAAGGAGAAGCGGATAGCACCCTCGGGCCAGGTGCCCAGGCTCTTGTGGGCCGAGGGGGCGCAGTGCAGCCCCACCCGGGTCTGGATGCCGAACTCGCTGTCCAGCCGGTAGGCCACCTGGGCCATCTCCCGGCCCGGCGTCTGGATGGCCACCACGCCGGTGCGCCCCTCCAGATTCCGCTTGCCCGCCAGCCGCACAAGGCCCTGGGCTTCCAGCGGGGCAAGCCCGGCCAGAAATCGGCCGGTGAGGGCCAGCTCGTGGGCCAGTATCGCGCCTTCCGGCTGCTCACCCAGCCACAAAAGCCCCTGCCGCAGGCCCAGAATGCCCGGCAGATTCAGGGTACCCGGCTCGAACCGGTCCGGCAGAAAGGCGGGGATTTCCTCGGTGTGGCTCAGGCTGCCGGTGCCGCCGCTGAGCAGCGGGTCCAGCTCGGCTTCCAGCCCCTCGGCCAGCACCAGCCCTCCGGTGCCCTGGGGCCCCAGCAGCCCCTTGTGGCCGGTGAAGACCACCGCGTCGATGAAGTCCCCAGTCATGGAAATGGGCAGCACCCCGGCGGTCTGGGCAGCGTCCACAAAAAAGCGCAGGCCCCGGCGGCGGCAGATTTCGCCCACCTGCCGGATCGGCATCACGGTGCCGCACACGTTGCTGGCGTGGGTCAGGATCACCGCCCGGGTGTTGGGGCGGATCATCCCCTCCATCTGCTCGATGCAGAGCGAGCCGTCCGCGCGGCAGGGAATGCGGGAAAATTCCACTCCGTGGCCGGTCATCTGCATCAGCGGGCGCATCACCGCATTGTGCTCTATGGCCGAGACCAGCACATGGTCCCCCGGGTGCAGAAAGCCCTTGATGAGCAGATTCAGGCTTTCGGTCACGTTTTTGGTGAAGATCACGTTTTTGCAGTCCGGCCCGTCGAATAAGTCGCACAGCAGCTGGCGGGTGTCGAACACCTGCTCCTCGGTGTCGTAGGCGGTCTGGTAGCCGCCCCGGTTGATGTTGCACCCCCCTTGGGTCATGAACTCGAACACCGCCCCGGCCACCTGGGGCGGCTTGGGAAAGCTGGTGGCGGCATTGTCCAGATAAATGCGCGGCATGGTCGCATCCTCCATTTCATTCCATCTGTGGTTTGCTTCCAGCATACCACAGGCGGGGCCACTCTACAATTGATTTATTTAAAAAGCGGATAAATCTATTAACCAAATTAATAGATTCTATTGGAAAATAAAAGTAGTACTCTTTATAATTGGAAACAGGAGAACCCCAGGGCAGCACCGCATAATTCCAGGTGGTGGAGCGCGCCGGAAAATTTTCATGAGATGAACCAAAAAGCACAGCCAATCCTTGGTGGATTGGCGCGCATTTTTGGAAAATATCACGGAAATTTTGGGCGTGATACGCCGCCTGAGCCGTTAGGCGTGAATTGTGCGGTGTTGCCCCAAAAATACAAAAAGTGAGGGATCGTTTGGTATGGACTTGAAAAAGGAAAAGATCACAATCGTGATCGCGGGGCTGATCATCGGCGTCATTGCGGCGGCGCTGGTATTTTTCGGCAACCCGGTGAACATGGGCTTCTGCATTGCCTGTTTCCTGCGTGACACCGCGGGCGCGCTGGGCCTGCATCGGGCGGGCGCGGTGCAGTACATCCGGCCCGAGATCATCGGCCTGGTGCTGGGCAGCTTTGCCATGGCGCTGGCCAAGAAGGAATTTTCCGCCCGGGGCGGCAGCGCCCCGCTGACCCGCTTCGTGCTGGGCTTCTTTGTGATGATCGGCTGCCTGATGTTTTTGGGCTGCCCCTTCCGCATGATTCTGCGTCTGGCGGGCGGCGATCTGAACGCGCTGCTGGGCCTGGCCGGTTTTGTGGCGGGCATCCTGGTGGGCGTTGTGTTCCTGAACCGTGGCTACTCCCTGGGCCGGACCTTCAAGCAGCCGGTGCTGGAGGGCGCGGCCTTCCCGGCGGTGCAGGTGGTCATGCTGGTGCTGTTGGTGGCGGCTCCCGCCTTCATCTTCTTCTCCGAGGCGGGCGCAGGCCCCGGCGCGCTGCATGCGCCTATCCTGATCAGCCTGATTGCGGGTCTTGTGGTGGGCGCTCTGGCCCAGCGCACCCGCCTGTGCATGGTGGGCGGCATCCGTGACATGGCCCTCTTCCGGGAGAGCAAGCTGCTGCTGGGCTTTGTGGCCATCTTCGCCAGCGCTCTGGTCTGTAACCTGATCCTGAGCGCGGTCACCGGTCAGGCCTACTTCACCCTGGGCTTTGAGGGCCAGCCCGTGGCCCACACCGACGGCCTTTGGAACTTTTTGGGCATGCTGCTGGCGGGCTTTGGCTGCGTGCTGCTGGGCGGCTGCCCCCTGCGTCAGCTGGTGCTGGCGGGCGAGGGCAATTCCGACAGCGCGGTGGCCGTTCTGGGCCTTGTCGCGGGCGCTGCCTTTGCCCACAACTTCGGTCTGGCCTCCAGCGGCACCGGCAGCACTCCTGCCGGTCAGGTGGCTGTGATCATCGGCATCGCGGTGGTGGCGGTCATCGCCTGTGTGAACACCTTCCGCAAGAACGCATAAGGAGGAAAACAACTATGGTTATCGTGGACGCAAGAGGGCTTTCCTGCCCGGAGCCGGTGGTCATGACCCGCAAGGCCATGATGGACAAGCAGGCCAAGTATCAGGTGCTGGTGGACAATCTGGCCAGCAAGGAAAACGTGACCCGTTACGCTCAGCATCAGGGCTACGCGGTCCAGGTGGAGGAAACGGGCGGCGAATATACCCTGACCCTGACCAAGGCATGAGCTACATTGCAACCTTTTATTCCCATTTCGGGGCCATCCGCTTCAAAAAGCTGTGCCAGCAAGAAGGCATCCCGGTGAAGGTGATGCCGGTGCCCCGGGCGCTGAGCAGCAGCTGCGGCACCTGCGCGGAATACGGGGGCAGCGACCCCTGCCCCGGCGGAGAATACCTCGCCGAGGTGGAGCAGGTGGTGGAGGTGACCGGCGAGGGATACCGCCCGGTCTACCGGGCCGAGGGCAGCTGAAGGAGGAGTCATTGATGGAAACCGAGGTAAAGCTTACAAAACTGGCCAGCTGCGCGGGCTGCGGGGCCAAGGTGGGCGCGGGCACGCTGGCCCGCATGCTGGAGGGCTTCGAAACTCACTACGACCCCCGGCTCATCGTGGGTTATGACAAAAGCGACGACGCCAGCGTGTATGTAATCACCGACGAGGTGGCCCTGGTGCAGACCACCGACTTTTTCCCGCCCATCGTGGACGACCCCTATCTCTTCGGCCAGATCGCGGCGGCCAATGCCCTGAGCGACGTGTACGCCATGGGCGGCGAGCCCCGCACCGCGCTGAACATCATGTGCCTGCCCGAATCCATGGACAAGCACACGGTGCATGAGATTCTGCGGGGCGGCTATGCCAAGGCCTACGAGGCGGGGGCCATCATCACCGGCGGGCATACCATCCACGGGGCCGAGCCGATCTACGGGCTGGCGGTGGCGGGCTTTGTCCACCCGGATAAGGTGCTCACCAACAGCGGAGCCAGACCCGGCGACGTGCTGCTGCTCACAAAGCCGCTGGGCGTGGGAGTCATCACCACCGCCGCCAAGGCGGACCTGGTGGAAGCGCCGGTGCTGGAGCGCATCTACCGGCAGATGGCCACCCTGAACAAGGCCGCCCGGGACGTGCTGGTGAACTACCCGGTGCACAGCTGCACCGACGTGACCGGCTTCGCCCTGCTGGGCCACAGCTTCGAGATGGCCCAGGGCAGCGGCTGCACCCTGCACATCCAGGCCCATGAAGTGCCCTTCCACCCGGAGGCGCTGGAGCTGGCCCGGATGGGCTTCATCCCGGCCGGTGCTTACCGCAACCGGGAATACGCCCAGGCGGGCGTGCAGGTGAACGGCCGGGTGGAGCAGGCGCTGGAGGATCTGTTCTACGATCCCCAGACCAGCGGCGGCCTGCTGGCGGCAGTGCCCAAAGAGTGCGCCGAGGAGTGCCTGGAACGGCTGCTGGCCGCGGGCGTGGAAGCCGCGCGCATCGGCTATGTGACCGAGCAGCAGGCCGCGGCGGTCTGCCTGGAGGGCTAAAAAGTTTTTCATAACAAAAAGCGCGCTTTTCCCCCAATGGCGGGAAAGCGCGCTTTTTGTGCTGCGGGGTCAGTGCTCGCCGTCGGACGACATGAACAGGCTGGGGATGGCGCCCAGGGCGCAAAGGCCGATCAGCGAGTAGACGATGCGGCTGATCACACTGGCGGAACCGCCGAACAGCCAGGCCACCAGATCGAAGCGGAACAGGCCCACAAGGCCCCAGTTCAGACCGCCCACGATCAGCAGCAGGATACAGATCTTATAAAAAACAGACATGTTTTTTCCTCCTTTTCTGGCCTTAGTCTGTCCCGGTTTCTTTCTGGTTATACAGTCCGGGGACGGTTTTCGCTTCCATCCAATATAGTGCAAAAGCTGTGAACATGGGGAAGTGATTTTGGCCACAGCGCCCAAAAATACACGAAAGTACAAATAGTAAAGCCGCTTTGCACTAGACGCTGCGCCGCGGGATGTACTACAATGAAAGCAAGAGAAGCGGCCGGGCCCGCAGCCCGGCGCAGTGCGCTGCGGGCCACAGGCCAAAGCGCCGGTGATGACACGAAAGGACGGAAAAACATGAAATTCTTGAATGTTGAGATCCCCGTAAAGAACCTGCCTGAGCTGGACCAGGGCTTTGTGCCCCTGGGCCTGTTCTTCAAGCATTACGCCATGGGCGCCACCAAGCCCCTGTGCATCGCTGTGGAGCGCAGCGGCGGCCAGATCGGCACCTGGGAGTGCAAGGTATACGACACCCCCGAGATGGCTGAGGCCGACGCCTACTATGTGGACCGCCTGGTGAAGTTCCTGCTGTGGAGCTGGGGCGGCTTCAAGGTGTACATCTGCGGCGACGACAAGCTGGCCGAGGGCATCAAGAAGGCCTACTCCGTGGGCGGCAGCCGTGAGTTCGACAAGAACTTCATGGAGGGCGTTTACGAGCACGAGTTCGAGGTAGTGGCTCTGCCCTACGACCAGAAGCCCTCTGCCTTCCAGAAGACCGAGAGCGTCGGCCGCCACACCAACGGCGCCCGCATCGGCTTCGACGCCGGCGGATCTGACCGCAAGGTGAGCGCCGTGATCGACGGCGAGACCATCTACAGCGAAGAGGTTGTGTGGTACCCGAAGGTCAACACCAACCCCGACTACCACTACCTGGGCATCCTGGCCGCCATGGAGACCGCTGCCGCCAAGATCCTGGAGAAGGGCCGCAAGGTGGACGGCATCGGCGTTTCCTCCGCCGGTGTTTACATCGACAACAAGTGCATGGTCGCCAGCCTGTTCCTGAAGGTGGGCAAGGAAGACTTCGACGCTAAGGTGAAGAACATCTACACCCGCGCTGCCGAGGATCTGGGCCGCATCCTGGGCTACGAGATCCCCGTTGTGGTTGCCAACGACGGCGACGTTTCCGCTCTGGCCGGCGCTATGGGCCTGGGTGAGAACGGCATCATGGGCATCGCCATGGGCACCAGCGAGGCTGTTGGCTACGTGGACGGCGAGGGCAACATCTGCGGCTGGCTGAACGAGCTGGCTTTTGCTCCCGTGGACGGCCAGCCCGACGCCATGGAAGACGAGTGGAGCGGCGACATCGGCTGCGGCGTGAAGTACTTCAGCCAGGACGGCGTGAACAAGCTGGCTCCCCGTGCCGGCATCGAGCTGGACGAGACCGAGCCCCCGGCAAAGCGCCTGAAGGTTGTTCAGGGCCTGATGGCTGAGAACGACGAGCGCGCCATCAAGGTGTACGAGAGCATCGGCGTGTACCTGGGCCACACCATGGGCCTGTACGCTCAGTTCTACGACATCCACCACGTACAGATGATGGGCCGCGTGATGAGCGGCCGCGGCGGCGATATCATCCTGGAGACCGCTGCCCGCGTGATGGACGAGGAGTACCCCGACGTGAAGTTCCGTCCCGAAGCTCCGGACGAGATGACCCGCCGCGTTGGCCAGAGCTCCGCTGCTGCCAGCCTGCCCGAGGTTAAGTAAGCGGCAACACCGCATCATTCCAGGTGGTGGAGCACGCCGGAAAATTTTTTGTGAGATGAACCAAAAAGCGCAGACAAGCCTTGGAGGCCCCGCGAGCATTTTTGGAAAATATCACGGAAAATTTTGGCGTGATACGCCGCCTGAGGGCTTCACCGTGAATTGTGCGGCGTTGCCTGAAAACTTTTTGTAAAACTTGCAGAGCATTTGCGCCCGCCTCTTTGGAGGCGGGCGTTTTTGTGCTATAATAAAAGTCGATTCCCGGCCTGCCTGCGGGCAGGACGTGGTGATTGATGGGAAAGGGGGCTTTGCCCTGTGAAAAAACGATTTTGGATGGCGGCCGCCGCCTGCTTTGTGCTGGCTGCCGTTTGTATTCTTCTGCCCGCTCCCTGGACCTGGCTGCGGGTCACGCTGGCCATTCTTTCGGTACCCCTGCTGGTGGGGGCCATGCTGCTGGTGGTGAACGCCCTGCTGCCCGCGAATGCGCTGCCGGTGCTTGGCCTGGACGAGCCGGAGCACGCCGTCCTGCCGGTGCCGCCTGCGCCCGGCCTGCCCCAGAACATTCCCGTGGACCAGCGGGTGCTGGGCAGCCTGCGGGGCGCGGTTCGCGCCATGGACGGTATGACCGGGACCTTTGCCCGTCCGCCCATGCTGGCCTGGCAGTTCGAGCGATTGCAGACCGGTTGTTCCGCGCTGCTGGCGGCGCTGGAGGCGGAAGGAGCCGACCCGGCGCAGGCTGCGGATTTCGCGGTGCAGTATCTGCCCAACGTGATGCAGTATCTGCTGGCCTGCACCCATGAGAGCTGCCCCGCCGGTGCGGCGCACACGTTGGCCCGGGCCGCCCGCGCCTGCGAGCGCCAGCTGGACGCGCTGGCCGCCGGGGAGTATGTGACCTTCGAGCAGGAGTATTACGCGGTGCGTGGCGATTTGCAGGCCGCCGGGTTCCACTGGGACTGGTAAGTCGTCCGCAGAAGCAACAAAACAGAAAAAGACCCGTGGGGCTGCCAAACCGGCAGGCCCGCACGGGTCTTTTTGTTTGTGAAAAGAGAGGGTGGCATCAGCCCCGGGTGCCCACGATGGAGCTGTCGTGGCTCCAGCCCTGCAGGTCGGTGGGGGTCAGGTTCTGGGTAAAAGCTTCGCTGGCTTTAAAGGCATCCCAGTCGCTTTGAGCGGCGGCGCTGCGGATGGCGGTGCCGTCCAGATATTCGTCGCTCCAGGGGTTGGCCGGGTCCGGGTCGGTGGGGTCCCAGCCCCGCAGGTTCTCGTCCTTGGGGTCGGTGGTCAGGGTGTCCGGCTTGCCCATGGGGCCGGGGTTGGCCGCGTCGTCATAAATGGCCACCGGGGTGCCGATGGGGCAGTTTTCATAGATCCAGCGCACATCCACCACCGCCAGACGGATGCAGCCCAGCGACGCGGTGGTCCCCAGCTTGTTGAACTCGTCGTATTCCAGATCGTCCTTGTGCTGGGTGTAGTAGGGCACCGAGTGGAACAGATAAGGCCCGTCGATGCGGGTGGCGTACTGGCCGTAGCAGGGGCCGGAAAGCAGCCGCCAGTCGTAGTTCACCGGGGTGTTCCAGTAGCCGGTGGGGGTGTCGGTGCCGCCGCTGCACACCATGGCCATGTAGGGTTTGGTGTACTGGCCGTTCTCGTCGGCGGTGTAAACGGTCACGGTGTTGGCGTCCCGGTTCACCGCCAGGAAATAGGGGAAGCCCTCCTGCACGGTCAGGTCCAGCCCCTCAAAGCCGGGCTGGCTCTGCAGCCAGGCCATGGTATCCTTGCCGGCTTGGGCCCACACCGCCTCCGGGTCCGGCGTGGGGGTAGGCTCGGCGGTGGGCGCGGGCGTGCCCGGGGCCGAAGTGGGGGCGGCGGAGACGACAGGCGCTTCGGAAGCGTCCTTGCTGCCGCAGCCCGCCAGCAGGCCGCCCAGCATCAGGGCGGCGAACAAAATGGATGCAATGCGTTTGGTCAAGGTTGGGTTCCTCCTGTGATTGGATTGATTTATCAGCCCTCACCGGTTTTGGCAAGGGAGTCGGGCAGCTGGGGCTGCCGGGCAATGGCCGGGCAGGCGGCCTGCTGGCGGCGGCCCGGCTGGAAGGTGCCCTCGGGGGTGCCCGGCTCGGGAAGCGGCTGGCCGGGGGTCAGGGTGAGATGGCAGCACTGCCAGCCCCATTCAAAATCCCCGTAGCGCAGGTTCACGTCCACGGTGCCGTCGCCCCGGTATAAAAACGTGTATTCGCTGTCCAGCGTATCCTCCCGAACCAGGCGGGTCTCGTGTTGCAGCATCCGGGCCAGCCAGTCTTTCCCCTCGGGGAACAGCTGCAAAAACTGCTCCTCCTCCAGCGGAACGGCCGCCAGCTCGTAAAAGCTGCCGTTTTCCAGCACCAGCGGGTAGTGATGCACGCTGCGCCCGGAGGGCAGAAAGCTCCCCTCCTCGGTGACCCAAAGATAGGAATTGTCCATCCCGTCCGCGGGTTCGATGCGGGTGCAGCCGCCGTCCAGCCGGGTGACCTCCAGCGAAAACCGGGTGCTGCCCTCTATCGTCTGAGCGGACACCGCCAGCGGCTGGCCGCTTTCCGGGTCCCGGAGGGAAAAACCGGTCAGCGCGCCGGTATCGTCCAGATAGAAAAAGTAGCTGGCCGGAGGCGAAACGCCCAGCTGCTGCTCGGTGATCATCACCCAGGTCTGGCCGTCCTCCAGCAAAATCCTGCGGAGGGTCTGGGGCCCGCAGGGACCGATGTCCAGCGGCAGGGCCTCCTCCTCGGTCACGTAAAAGGCGGCCTGGGGCACGCTTTGCTCCGGCTTGCCCACCAGCACCACCGCGTCCTGTTCGGTCAGCGCGGGCAGCAGGTAGTCCATCACCGGCAGGTCGGTGGCCAGCACCAGCGACTGGCGCAGGTCGGTGGAGGCGTTTGCCTTCCAGCGCAGCTGGGCTTCATTCACCGCGCCCTGTGCGGGCGGCGCAGCGCTTGTGGACGGCGTACCGGCAGAGGATTGGCTGGCAGACGCGGCTTGACCGGCCTGCTCTGAAGTGGCGGGAGCGGCGCAGCCGGTCAGAACCGCAAGAATCATCAAAGCACATGCGATCCGGCGCATGGACGGCACTTCCTTTCTTTTCTATGTAAAATGAACTTCTTACAGAACCCCCAGTCCGTGGGCAAGCTTGGTGATGAAGTCCTGCACGTTGGTCACCATGGTGGTGGCGCACAGGCTGCCCCGGTCCAGCAGCTTGTTCACCACGAATTCGTCCGCGTCCACGGTGTACAGATACACCGGGCGGATGGTGCCGTCCGGCAGCACCCGGAAGCTGGGGGTCATGTTTCCAGCGGCGATGGTGTGCAGCATGGTGGCCAGGCAGATCACGGTGGTGGCCTGCTTCACCAGGCCGCGCATGGCCGCCTGGCCCTGATAGGCGTCGCCGATCACCTCCGGCAGGGGGCCGTCGTCCCGGATGGAGCCGGTGAGCACGAAGGGCACGCCCTGCTTTACGATGCTGTACATGATGCCGTCCTGAATGTTGTATTCCCGGATGAACTGGGGGATGCCGCCGCAGCGGCGCACCCGGTTGATCACGTCCAGATGGTTGTAATGGCCGCCGGGCATGCTCTGCTGGGTGTAGATGTCCTGCCCCAGGGCGGTGTGCAGGTGCGCGCCCTCCAGGTCATGGGTGGCAAGGGCGTTGCCCGCCAGCAGACCGTGGGCGTAGCCTGCCTCCACCAGCGCCTGCATGGCGGCCCGGGCGCCCGCGTCAAAGGAGAAGGCGGGCCCCATCACCCAAAGAATGTTGCCGTGTTCCTTCTCGTGGCGCAGCAGCTGAATCAGCCGGTCGTAGTCCTTGGTGTAGGAGGTCTCCCGGCTACGCCCCTGGCGGAAGGTGAAGGCGTCCGCCTCGGCCTGAGCTTCCGGGTCCGCAAAGCCGCCGGTGTGCAGGTAGATGCCGTCCGCGCCGTCGTCGGTGCGGCCCAGGGCTACCAGGTCGCCCTGTCTCAGGTTGCGCAGCTCCACCACGTCCAGACGGCCGTTTTCCCGCAGCACCACGCAGCTGTCCATCCGGCTTTCCTCCGCCAGGGTCCAGCGGCCGTCGATCCGGAAGTATTCCGGGTACATGCTGGTGCTGTGGTAACCGTCCGGCGCGGCCCCGTCGCAGGGCGCGGGCACAAAGCGGGCGTTCGGGCAGCGGGCGAAGGCGGGCGCGGAAAAGTCCGGCGCGCGGTAAATGGGAAGCGAAAATGACATGGGTCCTCCTTTGCCGCGTTTGGGGCGGCGATAGTGGGAATGGTTGGCGGTATGCACTGCCGCAAAGGGCAGCTGCTGATAAAACGAACCGGCGGGGGAAACTCTTTCAAAAAATGCCGTATCTTGCTGTTCCAGCGTACCGCGAACAGGGGGCATTTGTCAACCGGCTTGCCATTCGCAAATAGGCGTGATATGCTAAAGAAAATAACGCGCATGAATGATGCGGTATTGCCCTAGTAGTCATATGAAACGGGCCGGGAGCAATATGCCCGGCGCACAAAGGAGAAGAAACGATGAATCAGGGGATGAAGCAGCTGGCTCAGCGGCTGAAAACGGAACCGGCGGTGCTGGTGACCATTCTGGAAAGCAAGGGTTCGGCTCCCCGGCACGCGGGGGCCTTTATGGCAGTGCTGGGCGGCGGCGAGTGCATCGGCACCATCGGCGGCGGCAAGGTGGAGGCGGTGTGCCAGCAGCGGGCCGCCCGGGCGCTGGCGGAACAGCAGAGCGCGGTGGAGGAATACGACCTGAACGACCAGGGCCCCAATCAGGTGGGCATGGCCTGCGGCGGTCAGGTGCGGGTGGAGTTTCTGTATCTGCCCGCGGGCAGGGAATCGGCGCAGGAGCTGGCCCGGCGGGCAGCTCAGACCGGGGCCGGGCGGGTGCTGCTGTTCGGCGCGGGCCATGTGGCCCGGGCGCTGGCGGCGCTGCTGCCTGCGCTGGAATTTGAGTACTGGGTGGTGGACGACCGGCCGGAGTTCGCGGTGAAGGAGGCCTTCCCCGGCGCGGCAGGCGTTCTCTGTGAGGACATGGCCGCCGCGGTGGACCGGCTGGAACCCACCGAGGAAGACCTGATCGTCATTATGACCCGAGGCCATGAGCATGACTATGAGGTGCTGCGCAAGGCGCTGACCACTCCGGCGGGCTACATCGGCCTGATGGGCAGCCGCCGCAAGATCGCCATGACCCGCCAGAAGCTGGAGGAGGAGGGCTTCGGTCCGGAGCAGTTCGACCGGGTAAGCACCCCCATCGGCCTGTCCATCGGGGCCGAGACCCCGGCGGAGATCGCCGTGAGCGTCACCGCCCAGCTCATCGCCTGGCGGGCGGAGCATCGGGGCGCGGGCGCAAAACCGCTGGACCTGATCCACAGCTGAGTCAAACAAAAAAGGGGAGCAGCACGCGCTGCTCCCTTTTTATATTTGGATATCTGGGGGTTATTTTTTGCGGTAGAAGTCGATCAAGGCCTGGGTGCCCTCGTTCTCGCCGCCCGCCGCGGCGAACTCCTCGTAGAGATGGAGCACGCTGTCCAGCATTTCCAGCTCCACGCCCCGCTGAGCGGCCTCTTCCCGGATGATCTTCATGTCCTTGATAAAGTGCTTCACGAAGAAGCCGGGGGCGAAATCTCCCGCCAGTGCCCGGGGCGCCATGTTGGTGATCTGCCAGCTGCCCGCCGCGCCGCCGCCGATGGCCGCCAGTATCTTGTGGGGGTCCAGCCCGGCCTTCTCGGCGTAGAGGATGGCCTCGGTGTAGGCCGCGGTCGCGCCCGCCACGGCGATCTGGTTGGCCGCCTTGGTGTGCTGGCCGTAGCCCGCGGGCCCCATGAGCAGCACGCTCTTGCCCATGCACTCAAACAGGGGCAGGGCCTTTTCAAAGGCCTCCTCGTCGCCGCCCACCATGATGGACAGAGTAGCTTCCCGGGCGCCCTTGTCGCCGCCGGAGACCGGCGCGTCCATCACGGCGATGCCCTTTTCCTTGCCCAGGGCATACAGCTTCTGGGCCAGGGTGGGGCTGGAGGTGGTCATGTCCACCACCACGGCCCCGGCGGGGGCGTTTTCCAGAATGCCCTCGGGGCCGCAGAACACCTGCTCCACGTCCGTCGGGTAGCCCACCATCACGAATACGAATTCCGCGTCGGCCACTGCGTCCCGAATGGTGGCGCAGGGCAAAAAGCCGAATTCCTCCGCCTGCTGGCACACCGCCTCGTAGCGGCGGCTGTAGGCCTTCACGGTATGCCCGGCCTTTACCAGGTGGCCCGCCTGCTGGCGGCCCATCACGCCGGTGCCGATCCATGCGATCTTGCTCATAACAACACATCTCCCCATTTTGAATGAAATGCCGCCCCGGTGTTTGACCGGGGCGGGAAAAACAAGGTTCAGACGGATTCCCGGGTCACCACCCGAATCCACTTGCCGCTGCGCAGCCGGATGAGACCGGCGATGCTCTTCACGATGTTGTCACACCGCAGGCAGAAGAATACGGCGGGCGCGCTCCAGTGCAGCACAAAGCCGGTGAGCAGGCCCAGCGGGATGGCCAGGCACCACTGCAGGCCGCTGTCCAGGATCAGGTTGGTGCGCACATCGCCGCCGCCCCGCAGAACGCCCACGATCATCACGCAGCCCACCGCCTGGAAGGGCTGCATCAGGGCCAGGATGGTCATCATGGCAAAGGCGGTGTCGTGGGCCAGCTGGCTCACATTATAAAGGCTCAGGATATAGGGCCGGCCCACCAGCAGCAGGGTCATGCAGATAAAGCTCAGGCCCAGGCCCACCAGCACCGAGCTGTTGGCGGCCCGCTTGGCGTCCTGAATGCGCCCCTCGCCGATGGTCTTGCCCACCACCACCGCGCTGGCGGCAGACATGCCGAAGGTGAATACGCTCACCAGCTGGTTGAACACGTTCACGATGCTCATGGCGCTGGTGTAGCTGGCGCCCATATGGCCGATGGTCAGATTCACCACCGAGAGGCCCACACCCCACAGCAGTTCGTTGCTAACCACCGGCACGCTGTTGCGCACATAGTCCCGGCCCAGGCCGCTCTTCAGCTGCAGCAGCCAGCGGGGAGTGAAGCGCACCCGCTTTTCAATGAAGCACATGTACACCAGGGTGGCGCACAGCTCAAACAGGCGGGCCATCACGGTGCCGAAGGCCGCGCCCCGTACGCCCCAGGCCGGGGCGCCCAGCTTGCCGAAGATGAAGCAGTAGTTGAAAAACACGTTGATGAAAAAGCTGCAGCCGTACACCACTATGCTGATGCGCACCTGCTCCACCGCCCGCAGGCACATGATGTAGCAGTTGGAAAAGCTGAACAGCACGAAGCTGATGGATAAAAGCTTCAGGTACGCCGCGCCGGATTCGATTACCGCCGCATCGGTGGTGTAGATGGCCAGCACCTTTTCGGGCAGAAAATGGCCCACCAAAGCGAACAGGCTGCTTATCACCAGCACCACCCGCAGGGTGAGCGCGAAGATCTGGCGGATGCGCAGCATGTCCTGCTTGCCCCAGTACTGGGCGATCAGCACCGCCGCGCCGCTGGCCAGGCCGAAGCCCATCACGTCCAGAATGGTGAACAGCTGGCCGCCCAGGTTGGCCGAGGCGATGGCCACATCGCCCAGCTGGCCCAGCATGATGATGTCCATCATGTTCACGCCCAGGCTGATCACGTTCTGCAAAGCGATGGGAATGGTAATGGCCAGCATCCGCTTGTAAAACGACCAGTCGGTATAAAAATGTTCTTTGAATCGCTGCATTGGTCTGTCCTCTCTCTGTTTTGGTTTGGGGGGCGGGGCCCCGCCGCCGTTTGCATCATCGGTTTCAGTATAGCATATCCGGGCAAAAGCTGCCAGAGAGCGGCGTTTTGGGTGAAAAAAAAGAAAACATTTGCACAATCGGTCGTTTTGGGATATACTACAAACATGAGAAAGTGAACCACAGGCAAACAAGCAGGGGCGAACCGCCCCTCTTCCAAAGGAGAGGAGCTGCAAGCAGATGGGCTATCAGGCGCTGGAGCTGGAAAAGGTGCTGCGCATCGACCGCATCTATTCGGTACATTATTTTGAATATGGCCCGGACTACGCCTTCATCGGCGAGAGTCATGATTTCTGGGAATTTGTCTATGCGGACAAGGGCGAGGTCTATGTGACCGCGGGTGAGGAGGAAAAGCTGCTGAAAAAGGGGCAGATGATCTTCCATGAGCCCGGCGAGTATCACAACATCCGCGCCACCGGCAAGGATGCGCCCAACATCGTGATCGTCTCCTTCGATTGCGCCAGCCCCGCCATGGATTTCTTCAAGGGCCGGGTACTTATGGCCAGCGATTCGGACCGGGTGCTCATGGCCCGAATCGTTGAAATGGCCGGTGCGGCCTTCTCCACCCCGCTGGACGATCCTCTGGCCCAGCATCTGACCCGCCGGGAGGATGCGGCCTTTGGCGCCGAGCAGGTGATCGGCCTGTCGCTGGAGACCATGCTGCTGGATATGGTGCGCCGGGGCGACAACCCGGTGGTGGCCAAGCCCACCAGCCTGATCCGGGAGCGCAGCCAGAACGAATTTTTGAGCCGGGTGCAGCAGTATCTGGAGAACAACATCCAGCGCCGCCTGACCCTGAGCGACATCTGCCGCGACAATCTGGTGGGCCGCAGCTACCTGCAAAAGGTCTTCCGGGAAAAGACCGGCGGCGGAGCCATGGAATACTTCGGCAATCTGAAGATTCAGAAGGCCAAGGAGATGATCCGGGAGGGCAGCCACAACTTCACCGAGATCGCGGCTCTGCTGGGGTATAATTCCATCCATTATTTTTCCCGTCATTTCAAAAAGGTCACCGGCATGACCCCCTCGGAGTACGCCAGCAGCGTGAAGGTGCTGGCCCGGCGGGGCCGCGGCGAGGAATAAGCCAAAAGGGGAGAAGGGCAAACCATGAGCGTGTTTTTCTTTCAGGTGCTTTTCCCGGTGCTGCTGGGCGTGCTGGTCCTGGTGATGATGGGACTTGCCATCTATTCCACTGTGCGGTCCCGGCGGCGGGACCGTCAGGCCGTGGAACGGCGCAGGGAAGAGCAGCGCCGCCAGCGGCTCAATCCGGGCCTGCCCGAGGAGCAGCGGCCGGGCCGCAAAAACGACACCGGTCTGTGGCAGCTGAAGGTGGAGGGCCAGGTACCCTGCCAGCCGGACGCCGCCGCCCTCACCCGCGCGGTGGAGGCCGTGGGCGTGAGCGCGGGTTATCTGGTGCTCACCCCGCCCGCACCTCTGGCGGGCTGCCGGTCCATGCACTGCACCACCGACCCGGACGGCGGTCTGGCGATGCAGGCGGTGATGGAGCAGCCCGGCGGGCCGGACGTTACCCGTGAGCTGGGCGGTGTGAGCCGCCCCCAGGCCGCGGCGATGCTGGCGGGCTTCTGGGCGGGCCAGCTGCCCGACGGGCTGGACACTTGGCGCAGCTTTTAACAGAACAAAAACAGCGAGCGGAAAATTCCGCCCGCTGTTTTTTATTTTAAAAGCGCGGCAATGGCAAGAAAAAAGCTCCCCGGTTTTTCACCGGGGAGCGAGTGATTTGTGGAAAACGGAGCGCTTAGCCCTTGTAGCCAACGGCGTCGGCCAGCTCCTGATCGATCACGACAACCACGTTCTCGTGCATCTTCAGCATGCTGCTGGGGTTCTGGGTGGTGATCACGTTGTCCATGACCAGGCCCTTGATGGCGTCGGTCTTGGCCAGACCGGTGGCGATCAGCACAACGCACTTGGCGGCCATGATGTCGCCCATGCCCATGGTGATGGCGGTGGTGGGAACGTCCTCCTTCTTCTCGAAGAAGCGGGCGTTGGCGTTGATGGTGCTCTCGGTCAGCTTTTCAATGTGAGCCACGCTGATCAGGTGATCGCTGGCCTCGTTGAAGGCGATGTGGCCGTTGTTGCCGATGCCCAGCAGCTGCAGGTCGGCAACGCCGCCCTCGCGCACCTTGGCTTCCAGCTCGGCGGCATTGGCCTCAGCGTCGCCCATGCCCTTAGCCACGTAGGTGTTGGCCTTGTCGATGTTGATGTGGTCGAACAGGTTGGTGTTCATGAAGTAGCGGTAGCTCTGGTCGTGGGTCTCGGGGATGCCGCAGTACTCGTCCAGGTTCACGGTGCGTACCTGAGCAAAGTCCACCTTGCCGGCCTTGTTGGCCTCGATCAGCTTCTTGTACATGGGCACAGGGGTGCCGCCGGTGGCCAGGCCCAGCTTGCAGTTGGGTTTCTCATTCACCAGTTTGCAGATCATGTCGGCCACATAGGCGCAGCTCTCGTCGTAGCTCTTGGTAACAACAACTTTCATTGTGATACACTCCGTTCTTTGTATTTTTCGGTGAAACTCGCAAAGCGGGGCCACGCCCTGCCTGCAAATCGCGGTCTTATCTTTATCATACAGCCTTCCGGGGAAAAATTGTAGCCCAAAATATGCAGAAATTTTGCACAAAAAACAAAATCTTTTCTGAAATGGGGGCGCGATTTGTGGAAAAATGGACACCCCGGTGCGTTTTTTCTATTTATATAAGGAGATATATCATACATACAGCTCCCGCTCCTGGGGCAGCTCGGGCAGTTCGGGCACTCCGGCGGCGGCTGCCCGCCAGGCGGTGGGGCTTTGGCCGGTGGCCTTTTTGAACACCCGGCACAGGTAGTTGGCTCCGGAAAAGCCGCACAGGCTGGCCACCACCTCCAGCGGGTATTCCCGGTGGCACAAAAGCTGCTTGGCGGCCTCGATGCGCACCCCGGTCAGGTACTGGCCCGGGGGCACGCCCACCGCGGCCTTGAACACCCGCACCAGATGGCTCTTGCTCACCCCCAGGCTCTCGCTCAGCTCCTCCACGCCGTAAAGCCCGGCGTAGTGCTCCCGCATGGCGGCGATGGCCATGGTCACCAGGGGCGGGTAGCTGGGGGCGGCGGCGTCCGCCCGGGCGCTCTCGCACAGCAGCTGGTAGCCCAGCGCCGAGGCACGGCGGGAGGAGGGGGAGGCCACCAGCTGGGCCACAAGCTCCGCCGCGCCGGGGCAGGAGGCGCCCGCCGCGAACATGGGACCGGCAAGACCCTCGGCAAAGGCCGCGGCTGCCTGGCCGCCCAGCAGCACCGCCGCCAGGTGGCAGGGCTCGGCGGGCACCAGCCGCAGCGGGGGCGCGCCCAGCAGCAGACTGCCCGCTCCCGCCAGCTGGGGGGCTTCCTCGTCCGCCAGGGCACACTGCCCGCTGGAAAGCACCCCGATCCAAAGCCCTTCCCCCTCCAGAGTGGTGGGGGTGGAGAACTGCAGGTCCTTCGCCTCATTCAGGGCGCAGAAGGCAAGGGGATCGAAAATCAATTTTACGTCACCTCATATCAATAAAGTGCTATTTAAATCCGGAAAAAGTCTGGTATTATTATATTAGCAACGAGATACGCGGTCAAGCGTATCAACAAAAGACAATCGAAATCAGTAACAATAAAAAAGGAGTGTCGATTCCCATGGCAAGCATCAGCCTGCGTCATATCTACAAGATCTACCCCGGCGACGTTACCGCCGTTAAGGACTTCAACCTGGAGATCGCCGACAAGGAGTTCATCATTCTGGTTGGCCCCTCTGGCTGTGGTAAGTCCACCACCCTGCGCATGATCGCTGGTCTGGAAGAGATCAGCAAGGGCGAGCTGTACATCGGCGACCGCCTGGTGAACGATGTGGCCCCCAAGGACCGCGACATCGCCATGGTGTTCCAGAACTACGCTCTGTACCCCCACATGACCGTTTACAAGAACATGGCTTTCGGCCTGGAGCTGCGTAAGGTAGACAAGGCTGAGATCGACAAGCGTGTTCGTGAGGCCGCCCGCGTGCTGGACATCGAGCACCTGCTGGACCGCAAGCCCAAGGCTCTGTCCGGTGGTCAGCGTCAGCGTGTTGCCCTGGGCCGCGCCATGGTTCGTAACCCGGCCGTGTTCCTGCTGGACGAGCCCCTGTCCAACCTGGATGCCAAGCTGCGTACCAGCATGCGCACCGAGATCATCAAGCTGCACCAGAAGCTGGCTACCACCTTCATCTACGTTACCCATGACCAGACCGAGGCCATGACCATGGGCGACCGCATCGTGGTTATGAAGGACGGCATCGTGCAGCAGGTCGACACCCCGCAGAACCTGTACGACTTCCCCATCAACATGTTCGTTGCCGGCTTCATCGGCAGCCCCCAGATGAACTTCCTGGATGCTACCCTGAACAAGGACGGCAATGGCTACTATCTGGATCTGTCCGGCGACCGCATCGACCTGCCCAAGGAGAAGACCACCGACGGCAAGCTGGATGCCTACGTTGGCAAGAAGGTCAAGGCCGGCGTTCGTCCCGAGGACATCAAGGACGATCCCGAGTTCGTTGGCAAGCAGGGCGAGTGCAAGCTGGAGGCCACTGTTGAGGTTTCCGAGCTGATGGGCTCCGAGATCTACCTGTACCTGGTATACAAGGGCAACAAGATGACCGCCCGTGTAGCTCCCACCTCCAAGGCCAAGAACGGCAACAACGTTACCGTTGCCTTCGATCCTCACAAGATCCATCTGTTCGATCCCGAGACCGAACTGACCATCCTGAACTGATCCTTCCCCTTGGAATCATGTTATACGCAAAAGCGCCGCTGGAAAACCAGCGGCGCTTTTGCGTTTTTTATTTAATTGACCTCGCCGCTCTCCAGTGACAGCGAGTAAAGGGCGGTGAGCTGGCCGCTGCCGATCTGCTCCGGGCTGAATTCCGGGCCGAAGAACGCCGCCAGCCGGGCGCACAGCGCCGCGTTTTCCGGCAGCTGCAGCCGGTGCAGCATGGCATCGCAGTAGGCCTGCAGCCGGTCCTGATATTCCGAAAACAGCGGGGTGAATTCCCGCAGAATGTCGCAGGTCTCCGCGTCGAACAGCCGGATGGACGGCCGCAGAAAGCACTCGTACCGGCGCTTGAGCCGTCCGGCGGCGGAGCTGCTCAGATTGTGGTCCAGATGTTCCAGCACCCGGCCGCTGAATTCCTCCACCTTCTGGGGCGGCAGGGCGGCGATCTCGCTGACCACCCGGCGGCAGAGGGCGAACAGCTGCCCGGCGTGCTCCGGCGTCAGGCTGTAGATGTAGTCCCGCAGCCCGGCCAGCTCGGGAGTCTGGTGGGCCACCACCACCTTTAAAAGCCGCTGCCACAAAAAGCGGCGGTATTCGTTCAGCTCCACGTTCTGCACCAGACTGCCCAGAAAGCAGGAGACGATCAGGTAGGCGTCGGTCTCGTCCAGCGGCAGGGGGGTATGCCACGGTTCCGGCCCCGGCGTCAGGGCGGTGCTGTTGGGCGAAAGGCAGTCCTGCTCCAGAATCTGCTCCAGCTGGGCCATGCGCCAGTCCAGCCGCCGTTTTTCCTCCCGCAGGGCGGTCATCCGCTTTAGAATATAGTATTGGGCGGCGGAGGGGTCTTCCAGCATGGCGCGGATCTCCTGCACCGAAAAGTCCAGCTGCCGCAGCCAGCGGATCTGCTGTAGCCGCTGCACATCCTCGCCGGTAAACTGGTGGTAGCCGTTGCGGGCATCCACCTGGGGCTGAAGCAGCCCGGCGGAAAGATAAAGCTGCACCGCTTTTTTGCTCAGGCCCGCCTGGCGGGCCGCCTCATGGATCAGCATATCCATCTCTCCCTGCAAAGTGTTCCCTTGGGGAACACTTTTTTGTTAAAAAATCGGCCCCTTTGGGCCAGCGGGTTCCGTTTTGTTCAGTATAACAGGAAAAAACGCCGGAAACAAGCGGCTCCTTTTTGTGAAAATGGTCCTCTTGACCGTGCCGGGGCCGGATGCGTTATCCTTTTCACAAAGAGAGGGCCGGGCCAAAAAAGCTGGGCCGGAGCAAAGAGAATCAAGCAGAGCAAAAAGGAGCATATTGTATGTACGATACCTTGTTTTCGCCCTTCCGCGTGCGGGGCATGGAGCTGAAAAACCGCATTGTGTTGCCCGCCATGGGCACCAAGTTCGCGGGGGACGACAAGATGGTGAACGATCAGCTGATCGACTACCATGTGGCCCGGGTGAAGGGCGGCACGGGATTGAGCATCGTGGAGGTGTCCAGCGTGCACACCCCCAGCGCGCCCAAGCGGTTCCTGTCCATCAGCGAGGACTGCTACATCCCCGGCATGAAGCGTCTCACCGACGCCATTCATGCGGCGGGCGGCAAGGCGGGCATCCAGCTGTGGCAGGGCGGTCTGGCCGCCGCCGGTATGGACAAGACGGTGCAGGTGCTCATCCCCAGTGATATGGGCCCCATCCCCGGCATCACCCGGGAGCAGATGGCCCAGGTGGTGGAGTGCTTCGGCAAGGCGGCGGCCCGGGCGGCAAAGGCCGGGTTCGACTGTGTGGAGTTCCACTGTGCCCACAACTACCTGCCCCACTCCTTTTTGTCCGGCGGCATCAACCACCGCACCGACGAGTACGGCAGCAGCTTTGAGAACCGGGCCCGCTTCCCGCTGGAATGCATCCGGGCCATCCGGGCGAACCTGCCGGAGGAGATGCCCCTGCTGATGCGCATCGACGCCCACGACGACTAGCTGCCCGGCGGACTGACCCTGGAAGAGGTGGTGGAGTTCTGCCGCCTGGCCGCTCAGGCGGGCGTGGACGTGCTGGATGTGTCCCGCGGCAACATCCTCACCGCGGGCCTGAAATTTGAGGTGCCCCCCATCGACCTGCCCCGGGGCTTCAACATCGACAACGCCGCCCGCATCCGCAAGGAGACCGGCCTGCCCACCATCGGCGTGGGCCGGATCAACGAGCCGGAAATGGCGGAGAAGATTCTGGAAGAGGGCAAGGTGGACCTGGTGGTCATCGGCCGCGCCCAGCTGGCGGACCCGGAGTTCTGCAACAAGTGCCGGGAGGGCCGCCTGGAGGACATCGACTACTGCGTGGGCTGCAACCAGGGCTGCTACGACGGCTTTGCCGACCCGTCGGTGCCCCACATCACCTGCCTGCGCAACCCGGCCCTGGGTCGGGAGCGGGAATGTGCCCTGCACCCCACCGCCCATCCCCGTACCGTGCTGATCGCGGGCGGCGGCGTGGCCGGTATGGAGGCGGCCATCACCCTGAAGCAGCTGGGCCATCATCCCATTCTGTGCGAGGCCACCGGCGAGCTGGGCGGTCAGTTCCTGCTGGCCGGAAAGGCGCCCCGCAAGCAGGAGATGGAGACCGCGGCCCGGGCCATGGGCGAAAAGGCCCGCCGTCTGGGCGTGGAGATCCGGCTGAACACGCCGGTCACTCCCGAGCTGATCGAAGAAATCAAACCCGACGCGGTCTTCAACTGCATCGGCGCCGAACCCCTAGTGCCGGACATTCCCGGCAGCGATCTGCCCTGTGTGGCGGATTCCCACGACGTGCTGGGCGGCCGGGTGCGGCCCGCCGGTAACGTGGTGGTCGTGGGCGGCGGCCTGGTGGGCATGGAGACTGCCGAATATCTGGCCCAGCGGGGCTGCAAGGTCACCGACCTGGAAATGGGCCCGGAATACTGCGCAGACATGGGCATCCCCCGCAAGATCTGCGTGACCGAGAGCATCCACGCCAGCGGCATCAACCCGGTCACCAAGGTGCGGGTCACTGCCATCGAGCCCGGCCGGGTGCTGGGCGAAAGCGAGGGCAAGCCGGTGGAATTTGCCTGCGACTGGGCGGTGATCGCCATCGGCGCCCGTTCCCGCGACGGACAGGAGCTGGAGAAAGCCAGCGCCCGGGTGGGGGCACAGTATCGGGTTCTGGGCGACGCATCCAAGGCGCGCCGGGCGCTGAACGCCACCCGGGAGGCCTTTGACGCGGCCCTGGCCCTGGACAAGGAAGATTGAACAAACAAAGCAAAATGAAGGAGGCTGTTTTGTATGTTGTTGGAAAATAAGATTGCCATTGTCACCGGCGGTACCCGGGGCATCGGTCTGTCCACCGTGGAGGCTTTCCTGCGGGAGGGCGCGACCGTGATCCTCACCGGCTCCCGGCAGGAGACCGCGGACAAGGCAGTGGCCGCTTTGAAGGAGAAGGACCCGAATGCCAAGGTGGCGGGCATTGCTCCCAATCTGGCGGACCTGGCCAGCGTGGAAGAGGCCTTCCAGAAAGTGGCGCAGGAGTACGGCCGCATCGACATCCTGGTGAACAACGCGGGCATGTCCGATTCCACCCCCTTTGACAAATACGACGAGGCTACCTTTGAAAAGGTGATGGACCTGAACGTGAAGGGCGTGTTCACCTGCGCCCGGGCCGTGACCCCCATCATGCAGGCCCAGGGCAGCGGTGTGATTCTGAACACCAGCTCCATGGTCTCCCGCTACGGCCAGCCCAGCGGCATCGCCTATCCCACCAGCAAGTTCGCGGTGAACGGGTTCACCCTGTCGCTGGCCCGGGAGCTGGGCAAGTACGGCATCCGGGTGAACGCGGTGGCCCCCGGCATCACCGATACCGACATGATGCGCGCGGTGCCGGAACACATCATCAAGGCCCTGTGCACCCAGATTCCGCTGGGCCGCATCGGCAAGCCGGAAGAGGTGGCCAACGCCTTCGTGTTCCTGGCCAGCGAGATGGCCAGCTACATCACCGGCGTGGTGCTCAGCGTGGACGGCCTGGCCCGCACCTGATCTGATTTTACAGCACAGAAAAACGGAGGGAAGCCGCCGGGGCTTCCCTCCGTTTTGTATTTCATGGTATAATCATGGGAAATAGCGAAGAAAGCGAGGACATCGCCATGGATCAGATCGAATACACCAACAGCCGCGCACTGCGCCGTCAGGCCTGGAAACTGCTGCTGCGGCGCACCCTGCTCAGCCCGCTGGGGATTGCGGCCATTCTGGGGCCGCTGTTTCTGACGCTGGTGGGCATCCATGAACTGTGGCTGGCCTACTGGGGCTTTTACTATATGGGCATGGATTTTTCCTGGTACGGCTGGCAGACGCTGGCCTATATGCTGCTGTTCCTGGGCACCGCGGGCTGGATGGTCTGGCGCATGGTGGCGGGCAACCGCCGGGCATACCGGCGGTTTTTGGATCAGCCGGAGGATGTTCGGCGTTTGGTGTTCAGCCAGCATATCCTGCGCATCTACCGGTCCGACGGCCTGCAGCTTTTGGCCGTCCACTGGAACCAGGGAATCCGACTGATGCAGGGCCGTGATTTCGTGATGCTGTGCGCCGGGCGAAGCTGTGTGGCGGTTATTTCCGCCGGGGAGCTGGAAGCCCAGGGCGGTCTTGCCCAGCTGCAGCGCATCGTGAACGAGCGGGTGCGCGATGCCCAGCCGCTGAACGAGACCCTCTGGCGGGCGCTCATCACACCCCGGCCGGGTCTTGTGTGGGGGGCCAGCTACCCCGTCGCCGATGCCTGGAACAGCCGCCTGCGGCTGCGTCTGGCACTGGGCGGCGCGGTGGCACTGTTCATCGTTCTGCTGCTGATGCCCGACGGTCTTTTGGTCAAGGGGATCGCCGCAGCGGTGGTGCTGGGTCTGGTGGCCGCTCAGACCAATCCCCGGCGGCGGGAAAAAGCCACCATCCGGCAGGGCGGGCCCTCCGGCCTGACCAGCATGCCCGCCCGCTTTGAGCTGTATGAGGACGGCATTCAGATCGCCCGGGGCGAGGAGGGCAGCTTCTGGACCTGGGACCGGATCGGTGCGATCAAGGACCAGCGGGGCACGCTGGTGCTGAAAAAGGACGGCGGGGTCATCACCCTGGTGCCGCCTCAGGCCTTTGCCGATGAGGCGGAGCGCCGCCGGGTGCTGGAATTTATCCAGGCCCGGGTGGGCCGCCGGGAATAAGGCGAGCGCTCAGGCGTTCTCCTCGTGCTCCGGCAGGTAAAGGGTGAGCCGCCGCATGGTGATGAAGAAAGCAATGACCAGCGGCACCGCGCTGCCGGTCCAGGCCATGGGGTTGGCCAGACAGGCGCCGGTGAAGCCGAAGGGACCCACCAGCCACATGGCGCAGGCGCCGCGCATCACCAGCTCCATGATCCCGGCGAAGGTGGGCACAAAGCTCTGGCCCAGGCCCTGCAGGGAGTAGCGGAAGATGAACAGCAGCGCCAGCACCCAGATGGACACCGAGACGATGGTGAGGTATACATAAGCAAGATCGGTCACCGCCTCATCGTGGCCCACGAACAGGGTGGCCAGCTGGCGGCCGAAGGCCAGGAACATCACGCCGATGAAGGCGGACCAGCCCAGGGTCATGGCGCTGCACTGCAGCACGCCGGTGCGGATGCGATGCAGCTTGCCCGCGCCGTAGTTCTGGGCCACATAGGTGCCGATGGCAAGGCCGAAGCTGAGCAGCGGCAGGCTGCCCAGGGATTCCAGCTTGTTGGCGGCGGTAAAGGCGGCCACGGCGGTGCTGCCCAGGCTGTTCAGGGCGTATTGCAGCATGACCGAGCCGATGGCAATGATGCTGGTCTGAAAGCCCATGGGCAGGCCCATTTGCAGATGGCGCACTACCTCCCGGCGGCTGAGCTTCCAGTCCGACCGGTGCAGCCGCAGAGCGGGGAAGGCTTTGTGAATATAGACCACACAGGCGGCCCCGGCCAGCAGCTGGGCGATCACGGTGGCCACGCCCGCACCCGCCACGCCCAGCGGGGTGTAGAGGATGAGCAGTACGTCCAGCACAATGTTGATCACGCAGCCCACCAGCAGAAAGTACAGCGGGGTCTTGCTGTCGCCCAGAGCGCGCAGCACGTTGGAGACCACGTTGAACAGCATGGTGGCCAGAATGCCCGCGAAGATCACAATCAGGTAGCGGGTGGCGTCCTCCGGAATTTCCGGCGGAGTCTGCAGCAGAACCAGAAGCTGGCGGGTGCCCGCCACGCTGATCGCTGTGAGCACCAGGCTGATCACGCCGCCCAGCACCAGGCTGGCCGCGTAGCTCTGGCGCACGCCTTCCTCGTCATTTGCGCCGAAGCGCTGGGCTGTGAGGATGGAAAACCCGGCGGACATGCCCTGGGCAAAGCCGATGATCAAAAAGGTCAGGCTGCCGGTACAGCCCACCGCGGCCAGGGCGTTCACGCCCAGCATCCGGCCCACGATGAAGGTGTCGGCCATGTTGTAGACCTGCTGGAACAGGTTGCCGATGAACAGCGGCAGGGCGAACAGCAAAATCAGCTTTGCAGGGGAACCGGCGGTCATGGATTTGGTCATAAAAATCTCTCCGTTCGGGTTGCGCTGCAGGGATAAAATCCGGTTGCTGCAAAAAAGTGTAACGCCACTTATCATACCGCAGCGGCGGCAAAAGTCAATGCAACTTTTTGAAGATTTTCGACCAATTTTCAAAATTAGAAAAGGGCACAAAAATGCCCGCCCACAAGCAAGGTGGGCGGGCATTTTGCCACTTGAAAAAGGGGCTGTCCGCTTGAAAAATCACCCGGCGTATTCCTCCAGGCTGGTGCCGGGGAAATACCAGCTCAGAATCTCGGCGCAGCTCTGGCCCTGGGCGGCCATGGCCTGGGCCCCGCACTGGCTCAGGCCCACCCCGTGGCCGTAGCCCAGGGTGGTCACGTCGAATCCCTCTTCGGTGCGCTGGATGGTAAAGCAGCTGCTGCGCAGCGAGAGGGCGGTGCGCAGCTGGGTGCCCTTTACAAAGGCCCCGCCCACCTGGACGGTGTCCACGTATCCGGTCTCGGTCAGGCTTGTCTCGCCGAACCAGCCGTCCGCGCTGCCGCTCAGGTCCAGACCGGAAAACTGGGTGGCCAGCATGTCGTACATCTGCTGGGTGGTGTAGCTCACCGTTTCCTCATAGCCCTCGGCCAGCTTGTCCAGCGGGGAATCCACGCCCTGCAGGTAGGGCAGCGCCTCGTTCCACACCCGCTGGGAAGCTTCGGTGCGCCCGTTGCTGATGGCGTGGTAACAGGCGGCGGCGGGCGCGCCGTCGTACAAAAGCACCGTGTGCACCAGCGGCTCCAGCAGCTCTTTCAGCCGCTGGTAGTTGGCCTCGTATTCCTCGCCCCAGTAGCTTTTCAGCACCTCGCTGGTCATGTAGCCCTGGCGGCGGGCCGGGTCCACCGAGAACCATGCCCCGCCCAGCGCCTGGGTGTCCGCATGGTCCCGCTGATACAGCGCATAGCTGTGGGCGGCGATGCCCTGGGCCTTCAGCGCTTCGTCCGGCCAGGTAATGGGCATCTCGCTGGCCACCGCGCCGATCATGTACTCCAGCACCGGCACCTCCAGCACCTCGCCGGTGGAGGCGTTCTGCACCCGGATCACATCGGCTTTGGGTGCGGGCGTTTCGGCGGGCGGGGCGGCGGAATCGGTCTGGGATGCGGCCTCGCTTTCGGGTGTGGAAGCGGCGGCCGTGCTCCCGGCTCCGGCGGCGCTCTGCCCGGCAGAAGACGGGGCAGCCGCCCGCCCGGCGGCCTGGGGCAGAAGGCTCACCAGCGGCAGGCAGAAGGTGAGCAGGCAGAACAGCAGGATGGGCAGGATACTTCGTTTCATGACATTGGACCTCCCTGGCGGCGCGGCGGCATTTTCCGCACTTGCTTTTTCGTTGTAAAGTGTGTAAGATAAAACATAAACCACCGGCGGGTGCCGGTGGCTTCCAGAATAACGGCAGCCGGGCGCAAAGTGAGCCGAAGCAGGCCGTTTGACAAATCAAGTCAGAGGGGGAAGCGGAGCCATGGCCCAGCAGTCTTCCGGTATGGAATTTTTATGCCGGGAATATTTGAAAAATAACTACATCGACCCTGAGACCAGCGAACGGCTGGGGGTCAAGCGGGGCCTGCGCAACCCGGACGGCACCGGTGTGCTGGCGGGCCTGACCAACATCTGTGATGTTGTGGGTTACGAAAAGGGCCCGGCGGGCGAGGTGATCCCCACTCCGGGCCGCCTGATCTACCGGGGCGTGGACCTGAACGAGCTGGTGCGGGAGGCCTACGAGCACGATCGGTTTATCTTTGAGGAGGTCAGCTGGCTGCTTTTGTTCGGCAGCCTGCCAAAAAAGAGCGAGCTGGAGCAGTTCCAGCAGATCATCGCCGAGCACCACAACCTGCCCGAGCACTTCATCGAGGACGTGCTGCTGCGCTCGCCCAGCCCCAACATCATGAACAAGATGGCACGCAGCGTGCTCTCGCTCTACAGCTACGACGAGCGCCCCGAGGACCTGAGCCTGGAAAATCTGATGGAGCAGTCCATCAACCTGATCGCCGGGCTGCCCACCATCATGGTGAACGCCTACCAGCTCAAGCGCCGGGTGTACGACAAACAGAGCATGTTCTTCCACCCGCCCACGCCGGGGCAGAGCACCGCAGAACACATCCTCTCCACCTACCGGGCGGACCAGAAGTTCACCCACGAAGAGGCAAAGCTGCTGGACCTGTGCCTGCTGGTCCACGCGGACCACGGCGGCGGCAACAACTCCGCCTTCACCTGCCGGGTGCTCTCCAGCTCCGGCACCGATACATATTCGGCCATCGCTGCGGCCATCGGCAGCCTGAAGGGCCCCAAGCACGGCGGCGCGAATCTGAAGGTGATGGAGCAGCTGGAATGTTTGAAGGCCGGAGTGGAAAACTACCGGGACGAGGACGAGGTGCGGGAATTTCTGCGCCGGATCATCCGCAAGCAGGCGGGCGACGGCAGCGGCCTGATCTACGGCATGGGCCACGCCATCTACACCATCAGCGACCCCCGTGCCGTGGTTCTGCGCCAGAAGGCGGAGAAGCTGGCGGTGGAAAAGGGCTTCGAGGAGGAATTCCGCCTGCTGTGTCTGGTGGAAAAACTGGGCCCCCAGGTGTTCGCCGAGGAAAAGGGCAACAAGACCGTGTGCGCCAACGTGGACCTGTACAGCGGCCTGATCTATAAGATGCTGGGCATCAGCCAGGATCTGTACACTCCCTTGTTCGCCATCAGCCGTATTCCGGGCTGGTGCGCCCACCGCATTGAAGAGGTGGTGTTCGCCAACCGGATCATCCGCCCGGCCTACAAGTACCTGGGCGTGCGGCAGAAATACAAAACATTAGAGGAACGCGGATGAAACGAATTGCAACGATCCTATTGCTTCTGGTCTGCGCGGCGGCGGGCGCCGTGCGCTGGCTGGATGTGATGTACTACACCGACCTTGCCACCGGCTTTGTGACCTGGGGCAGCTACCTGTGGCGCTATGCACTGGCGGGCGGCGTGCTGGTGCTGCTGTGGCTGGCGGCCTGGATGATCCCCAAGACCAGCGCCGCGCTGAAGGGCCAGAGCACGGCCCAGGGGCTGGCGGCGGTGCTGTGCGGCGTGGGCTTTGCCGCGCTGGGCGGGGTGTATCTGGCGGCCTTCCGCGAAATGGGCCGGTTCGAGCTGGCGCTGGCGGTGCTGTATCTGGTGAGCGGCGTGTGGATGCTGCTGCTGGGCCGCAGCCGCTTCACGCCGGAATTTGAAGCGCCCACCGGCAGTGCCGTGTTCGGCATCGCGGGCACCTTGGCGCTCTACCTGCTCACCATCAAGCGGTTCGGCCTTGCCCCCACCGGCATCGTGCGGGTGAATAACACCCTGGAGGCCCTGGCGGCGCTGATGGCTCTGCTGTTCTGCACCGCCCAGCTGAAAAGCGCCTACATCCCCGGCGGCAAAAGCGCCCGGTGGATCTGGCTCAGCGGCATGGCGGCCTTCCTGCTCTGCACCTGTCTGGCACTGCCCAGCGCCATGTGGGCCTGGATGCAGGGCCAGAGCGAGCTGCGGAACATGATCGAGGGCCTGTGTCTGGCTCTGGTGGGCCTGATGGGCGCGGCCTACGCGCTCAGTGTGTCCGCCGAAGAGCGGTGAAATCTGCAAAATGAAACCCGCCGGATTCGGAATTTCCGATCCGGCGGGCTTTTTTTGTGTAAATCCTGCCAAACCTATGGTATAATAACGTTTTAATCCGTCCCGCACCGGGGCGGCGGAGAAGAGCAAAGGAGAACCGTATGAACGATATGATGGCCGCCTTCCGGGCGGATTTGAAGGGCTTCGACGAGGCCACCCGCGATTTTTACACCGGCAAGATGAACAAGCAGGAGTACAAGGGCATCTCCGGCGGCTTCGGCAGCTATTCCGAAAAGGGCGGCCAGAAGGGCATGATCCGCCTTCGGATGACCGCAGGCCGCCTGACCAAGGAGAAGCTGGCCTTTGTGGTGGAGACCGCCGAGCGGCTGAACATCGAGCTGATCAAGCTGACCACCTGCGAGACGGTGCAGCTGCATCACCTGACCGGCCGCCAGATCCTGGACGTGGCGGAAAAGGCCCTGGACGCGGGCATCGTCTGCCGGGGCGGCGGCGGAGACCACCCCCGCAACGTGATGGCGCCGCCGTTGTCCGGTGTGCTGCCCGGCGAGCGCTTTGATGTGATCCCCTATGCGGAGATGACCGCGGATTATCTGCTGAGCCTGCTGTATGACATCCGCATGCCCCGCAAGCTGAAGGTGGGCTTTGCCAACCATGAAACCAACACGGCCCACGTCACCATGCGGGATCTGGGCTTCGTGGCCGAGGCGGACGGCTGCTTCTCGGTCTACATCGCCGGCGGCATGGGCCCCAACCCTCGCATGGGCCTGAAGGTGGCCGAGCAGGTGCCGGGAAGCGAACTGTTGTATTACGTGAAGGCCATGGTGGACACCTTCCTGGCCCACGGCAACTACGAGCAGCGGGCCAAGGCCCGCACCCGCTACATGCAGGAGGCCCTGGGCGAGGAGGGCCTGCGCCGGGCCTATGGCGAGGCTCTGGAGGCCGCGAAGGCCGCCGGAGGGCTGGACCGGCAGGTAGAAGCGCGCCCGGTGACCAAGCAGGGCGAGGGCAGCATCAGCGGCAAGCGGATCATCGCCCAGAAGCAGGCGGGCCTGTTCGCGGTGAGTTACCATCCCCTGGGCGGCACCCCCAGCCGCCAGACCCTGCGGGCGCTGCTGGATACCATCCGCCCCATGGAGCAGGTGGAGGTGCGCCTGGGCGCGGACGGCACCATGTACGTGATCAACTGCACCGCCGCCGAGGCGGAGAAGGTGCTGGCCGCCACCGAGGACGGCGCGCGCACCCGCTTTGAATATTCGGTGGCCTGCATCGGCGCATCGGTCTGCCAGCAGGGCGTGCGGGATTCCCAGGCGCTGTACCATGCCTGCGTGAAGGCCGCCCGGGAAGCGGACCTGCCGGACGGCGCGCTGCCGGTGATCCACATTTCCGGCTGCCCCTCCTCCTGCGGTACCCATCAGGTGGGCGCCCTGGGCTTCCACGGCGGCGTGAAGCTGGTGGACAAGAAACCCCACCCCGCCTTCACCCTGCACGTGAACGGCAGCGCCCGGATGGGCGAGGAGCGCTTCGGCGAGAGCTGGGGCGTGATCTTTGAGGAGCGCATCCCGGAATTCCTGGTGGCTCTGGGCCGCAAGGTGGCCGCCACCGGCCTTTCCTTTGAGGAATGGCTGCCTGCCCACGAGGACGAGCTGCGCGCCCTGGCGGCGGACTATCTGGTCTGAGTTCCAAACAGGACAACAATAGAAAGAGAAGCCATTCTTGGAAAAGAATGGCTTCTCTTTTTAATATGGTAAAGTGTTGCGGAGTGTGTTATCATAGCCACAGAAAGAACGATTTTCGGCGTTCTGTTCGCGAAATTTACAATTGCCTTATTGAAGGCGATTTGAAACGCCAATAAAGTGTGGAACAAAAGAGGAGGTCATTTTATGGAAAGTGCAGCTGTAGTGAGTCCCTCCAGCGAACTTATACTGGAAAATATCATTACCAAGGTAGTGCAGGTCCCAGGGGTAAAGGTGGACCGTAACCAGTTTTTAAAGGAGGCGTTTGTAAAAGAAAATGCAGATGTTAGCCTGATTTTGAAAGAGGGGCCTGTGTGTGCGGGATGCTCACGGGAAATGCTCTCCCGCATGGCCAATAAGCTGATTTTAAAGCGAACCAGTGAGTCGTCGGCGGTATCCTTCGCAATGGGACTGCCGGGGGGAATTGCTGCCGGGGTATCCATCCCGGCAGACGTGGCGCAGTTTTTCGGGATGTCAATGCGGCTGGCACAGGAGCTGGCTTATCTGTACGGCGAACCGGATTTGTGGAAAGACGACGAACTCGACAGTGATGCGGTCAAAAATCAATTGATCATGTATTGCGGTGTGATGTTCGGCGTGGCCGGGGCGTCCGCCGGGGTACGCCTGCTGTCTGCTCAGATTGCAAAAACCACCCTGAAAAAGCTGCCGCAGCAGGCTCTCACAAAAACCGTATGGTATCCGGTGGTCAAACAAATCGGGAAATTGGTTGGCGTGAAAATCACCAAGAGCACAGTTGCAAAAGGTGCCTCTAAGGCAATTCCGGTTGTGGGGGGCGTGATTGCAGGAGGGTTGAATTTTGCGTCCATGATGCCGATGGCCAAACGACTTCTGGAAACACTGGATGGTGCCAGTTTTGGTTATACAGAAGAGGAGATACTGGCGGATTACCAGGAAGTACAGGCAATGGCAGATGGGCAGCAGGATGCACAACCGGAAAAAGAGTCGGTTGTGAAAAATGCGGTGGGAAGCATGGCGCAAGGCATGAAAGGCCTGGGAGCAGGCGTAAGCGGCTTTCTTAGCAAACGAAAGGAACAGGCCGCTTCACAGAAAGAGACTCCGGCCAATGCTGCCGGTGAAATTCTTGCAACCATTGAAAAGCTTGCGGCACTGAAAGAAACGGGTGTCCTTACGCAGGAAGAGTTTGAAACCAAGAAAGCGGAGCTACTGTCCAAGCTGTAAGCAAGAGTTCCTTTTTGCCAAAAAACATGGGAGAATCTTGTAAGTCATGCCGAAAACTGAGCCGGTATGAACCCGCCGCCCGGTGGTATAATGAAAGAAAACGGCGGACCGCGGGGCAAAGTGCCGGGGCGGCCGCAGCGCCCGGCCCGGCGGCCGGGCAGGGAAATGAGAGGTGTGCAACATGTTGAAAACCTGGGTCCGGCCCGCGCGGCCGGAGGAGAGCGAATGCAAACAGCGGCTGGACGCCGCTCGCGACCGGCTGGAAGCTTTGCAGCTGGAGGTGAAGGCCGCCGGACTGCCGGTGCTGGTGCTGGTGGAGGGCTGGGGCGCTGCGGGCAAGGGCAGCATGCTGGGGCGGATCATCCAAAACATCGACCCCCGCTTTTTCACGGTGACCAGCATGTCCGCCCCCACCCCCGAGGAGGGGCGCTATCCCTTTTTGCACCGGTATGTGAAGGCCATCCCCGAGGCGGGCAAGTTCGCCTTCCTGGATTCCGGCTGGATGGACCAGGTGGTGAAGGAGCGGCTGCGGGGCGAGCTGGAAGGCCAGGCCTATGCCCGGCGGCTGCAAAGCGTGCTGCGCTTTGAACGTCAGCTCACCGACAACGGCTATCTGGTACTCAAGCTGTTTTTGCAGATCAGCCGCAAGGAGCAGAAAAAGCGGCTGGAGGCCCTGGCCGCCGATCCGGACACCGCCTGGCGGGTGAGTGCCAACGACCGCTGGCAGAACAAGCACTATGAGGAGTGCGAGGAGGTGTTCGACGATTACCTGCGGGCCGCCAATCTGCCCGGCGCGCCCTGGTACATCATCGACGCCAAGGACAAAAAGTGGTGCGAGGTACAGATGCTGGAGACCCTGTGCAGCGCCATCGACACCGCCCGCAAAAACGCGGCGCTGGCGGTGCCTCTGCTCCAGAACACCTTCCCGCTGGTCTCCATGCCGAAGCTTGCTCAGGTGGACCTTTCCCAGAGCCTGACCGACGAGGAATACGACGCCCGCCGCAAGGCCCTGCAAAAGCGGCTGACCGTGCTGCACAACCGGGTCTACCGCAAGCAGGTGCCGGTGATCATCGTGTACGAGGGCTGGGACGCCGCGGGCAAGGGCGGCAACATCCGCCGCATCACCGCCGCGCTGGACCCCCGGGGCTATCAGGTGAACCCCATCGCCAGCCCCGAGCCCCACGAGAAGGCCCGCCATTACCTGTGGCGGTTCTGGACCCGCCTGCCCAAGACCGGCCACATCGCCATCTTCGACCGCAGCTGGTACGGCCGGGTGATGGTGGAGCGGATCGAGGGCTTCTGCACCGAGAACGACTGGCAGCGGGCCTACAACGAGATCAACGAGTTCGAGGCCGAGCTGGCCGACTGGGGCGCGGTGATTCTGAAATTCTGGGTCCACATCGACCCGGCCACCCAGCTGGAGCGGTTCAAGAGCCGCCAGAACACCCCGGAAAAGCAGTGGAAGATCACCGACGAGGACTGGCGCAACCGGGAAAAATGGCCCGCCTACGAGCAGGCGGTGGATGAGATGCTGCAGAAGACCAGCACCCAGAAGGCCCCCTGGCACATCCTGCCCTCCAACGACAAAAAATACGCCCGCGTCAAAGCGCTGGAGATCATTGTGGAGACTCTGGAAAAGGCGCTGGGCGACTGAGCTCTTTGCGATACAAACAGAAAAAGCGCCCCCTCGGCAAATTTCACCGAGGGGGCGCTTTGTGTATGTTCGAGTTAAATTAGCGGGCGCTGGTCAGCTCGCCCCGCAGGTCCTGCTCCATCCAGTGCTTGATGGTGTCCCGGTCATAGCCCTTGCTGAACAGGTAGTACAGCTTTGCCACGGCGGCCTCGGTGGTCATGTCCAGGCCGCTCACCGCCCCGGCGGCCTTCAGGCCGCTGCTGGTGGCGTAGGTACCGATGTGCACCGCGCCCTGGGGGCACTGGCTGCACACCGTCAGAATGGTGCCGTGGGCGAAGGCTTTCTGGATCAGCGGCAGCAGCGCGCCGTCGTAGTCCGGAATGTTGCCCGCGCCGAAGGTCTCCAGCACGATGCCCTGCAGCTTTTCGGTCAAAATCGAGTCGAACAGCTCGAACTGGATGCCGGGGAACACCTTCAATACGCCGATGGGTACGTTCTCCAGCTTGGCCAGCTGCAAGGGGCCGTTCACCCGGGGCGCGCCGATGGCGCTTTTGTTGTAGCGGATGTCCACCCCGGCGGTGGCCAGCGGCGGATAATTCGGGGAGGAGAAGGCCTGCAGGCCGTCCGCCGAGCTCTTCACCGCCCGGTTGCCACGCAGCAGCTGACCGCCGAAATAAAGGCTCACCTCGTTCACCACGCCCTCGGCGGCGATCAGCAGGCTGGTGACCAGATTGTCCCGCCCGTCGCTGCGCAGCTGGCACAGCGGGATCTGGCTGCCGGTGAGCACCACCGGCTTGTCCAGGTTTTCCAGCATGAAGCTCAGAGCCGAGGCGGTGTAGGCCATGGTGTCGGTGCCGTGCAGCACCACGAAGCCGTCAAACTGATGATAGCGGTCCGCAATGGCCTGGCCGATGGCGCACCACTCGTGCACTGTGATGTTGGAGGAGTCCAGCAGCGGGTCCATCTCCACCAGCGCCCAGTCCGGCATGTCCGGGCTGGTCAGCTCGGGAATGGCGGCCAGTCCGCCCACAAAGCAGCCCGGCTTGGGGGCATAGCCCTGCTCGCCGGGCATCATGCCGATGGTACCGCCGGTATATAAGATGCAGATGCGTTTTTTCATGAAAAAAGCCCCCCTGGCCGGCGTCGGCTTTCGCGGCGCTTCGGCGGATTTTGCTGTTAATCAGCATACCATAAAAGCCGGTCGGGGGCAACTTCATTCCGGCAGGATGCACCGGGGCGCAAGATGGATATAAACCGGGCTGAACCGGTCCGCCACCAGCTCCGCCGCCTGGGGTGGGGCCAGCAGAGGAAGGGCGGGGTAGAGCGGCAGCGAGAGAGCGCAGGCAAAGCCCGGCCCGCCCGCCCGCACCGCGAAGCTTCCCCCTCCCTGACGGGCAAAGGCTCGGGCTGCGCCGAAGCCGAAGCCCGGCCGGGCATCGGGGGCAAGGCCGGGGCCGCTGTCTGCATAAATCAGATGGGCGCACCCGCCTACAGCCCGCAGCCGCAGCTCCAGGTTGGGGCGGGGCCCGGCATACAAAAGACTGTTGCACACCAGCTGCAGCACCAGCGCCTCCAACAGGCCGCTGCGGCCCGCCACCGGCAGCGGCTCGCCCCAGCCGCAAAAGCGCACCGACGCCGGGGGCAAAGGGCACACCTCGGCCGCCGCGCCGATGAGGGCGGAGCACCAGCCGTTCAGCTCCAGGCAGGAGGCGGCGGGCAGGGAAAAGCCGGTCTCCAGCTCCAGCGCCCGGGCGCGGCGCAGCAGCAGGTAACCGGCCCGCAGCCCGGCGGCCCCTGCGGGTGCGTCCGGGCCCAGGCGCAGGGCGGCCTGGCGGCGCAGAAGGGCAGCCCGGTCCAGCGGATCGCTTGCAAAACGCATGAGAATCCCTCCTGTTTTTTAGCCGGTGTGACATAAGAAAACGACGGTTCTGCCGTAGGATTTTGGCGCACAAAATGTTCAAAAGGTCGGGCAAGCCACCAAGGCTTGCTCCGCCCCTTTTCGCATTTTCTGCATCCAAAATCCTGGGGCACGGGCTGCGGGCGCGTCAATGGTGCGCCCGCCCTGCTTCGCAGACCGCCCTGGCCGGTCGAAGAACCCACTGGGTTTTTTGCGGCTTGCGCCACCCCGGCACCCTTGGTGGTTGTCAAGGGGCTTTGACGCTGCAATCCCGCAAAAGCGGCCCTTTTCCGGCGTTGTTTTCTTATGTCACCCCGGCTTTGGGGCATGTATCTGTTAGTTTGCACAAATGATGCACCAATATCCCGTGATAATGCCCAAGGGCGGGCACCTGCGTAAGAATCTTTGTACTTTTGTGTTAATTTCTTGACAAGCCCTTGTAGTTTTCAGATTTTTGGTATACAATAAAGACACCTAAGTAATTTATTTACCTTAAGGAGGATATTACAATGGCTGTTAAAGTTGCAATTAATGGTTTTGGCCGCATTGGTCGTCTGGCTTTCCGTCAGATGTTCGGCGCTGAGGGTTACGAGATCGTTGCCATCAACGATCTGACCAGCCCCGAGATGCTGGCTCACCTGCTGAAGTACGACACCGCTCAGGGTCGTTACGACGGTCACACCGTTGAGGCTGGCGAGGGTTCCATCACCGTAGACGGCAAGAAGATCACCATCTACGCTAACCCCAATCCCGCTGAGCTGCCCTGGGGCGAGCTGGGTGTAGACGTTGTTCTGGAGTGCACCGGCTTCTTCACCAAGAAGGACAAGGCCATGGCTCACATCAACGCTGGCGCCAAGAAGGTTGTTATCTCCGCTCCCGCTGGCAACGACCTGAAGACCATCGTATTCAGCGTTAACGAGAACACCCTGACCAAGGAAGACCAGATCATCAGCGCTGCTTCCTGCACCACCAACTGCCTGGCTCCCATGGCCAAGGCCCTGAACGACGCTTACCCCGTTCAGAGCGGCATCATGACCACCGTGCATGCTTACACCGGTGACCAGATGATCCTGGACGGCCCCCATCGTAAGGGCGACCTGCGTCGTGCTCGTGCTGGCGCTGCCAACATCGTTCCCAACAGCACCGGCGCTGCCAAGGCTATCGGCCTGGTTATCCCCGAGCTGAACGGCAAGCTGATCGGTTCTGCTCAGCGCGTTCCCGTTCCCACCGGCTCCACCACCATCCTGGTTGCCGTTGTTAAGGGCAAGGACGTTACCGTTGACAGCATCAACGCTGCTATGAAGGCCGCTTCTTCCGAGAGCTTCGGCTACAACACCGATCCCATCGTGTCTTCCGACATCATCGGCATCCGTTACGGCAGCCTGTTCGATGCCACCCAGACCATGGTTACCAAGATCGACGACGACACCTATCAGGTTCAGGTTGTGTCCTGGTACGACAACGAGAACAGCTACACCAGCCAGATGGTTCGCACCATCAAGTACTTCGCTGAGCTGTAATTCTCCTCTGCTTAGGGTATGACAAAGGCCCCCGCGTGGTTCCTCCACGCGGGGGCCTTTTCTGCGTCCGCGTTGGCGGCGCTTGCCTTTTTGGCTTTTTAATGCTAAACTGGTAACACGTAAAAGGAATTGACATACAATGCAGCAGGGAATGCGCCGCAGGGCGCTGGCCGCGGCCTTTCCCCACACGGTGCCCATTCTGGCGGGCTTTTTGTTCTTGGGCATGGCCTACGGCATATACATGAATGTATCCGGTTTTTCCTTCTGGTACCCCATGCTCATGGGGCTTACCATTTTCGGCGGCTCGCTGGAGTTTGTGGCAGTGTCCATGCTGCTGGCGCCCTTTGCGCCGCTGCAAACCTTTCTGATGGCCCTGATGCTCCAGGCCCGCCATCTGTTCTACGGCATCGCCATGCTGGAAAAATACCGGGGTCTGGGCCTCAAACGGTATTATCTGATCTTCGGCATGTGCGACGAGAGCTTTTCCATCAACTGCAGCGCCGAAATTCCCGAAGGGGTGGATCGGGGCTGGTTTTATTTCTGGGTGACTCTGCTCAACCACAGCTACTGGGTGGCGGGGGCAGCTCTGGGCGGTCTTGCGGGGTCGCTGCTCTCCTTCGATACCACCGGCCTGGACTTTGTGATGACCGCCATGTTCGTGGTGATCTTTCTGGAACAGTGGGATAAGGAAAAGACCCATCTGCCCTCGCTCATCGGCCTGGGGGCCAGCGGAGTGTGCCTGGCGCTGTTCGGGGCGGATTCCTTCCTGCTGCCCGCCATGGGCTGCATTCTGGCCCTGCTCACGGTCTTCAAAAAGCCCATTGGCCGGATGCAGGCGGAAGGAGGGGATGCGCAATGACCCTGACCCAACAGATCGTCACCATCGGCCTGTGTGTGCTGGGCACCATGCTCACCCGGTTTCTGCCCTTCTGGGTGTTCCGGGGCGGTCAGGTCCCGGCCTATGTGAGGTATCTGGGCCGGGCGCTGCCGGGGGCCATCTTCGGCATGCTGGTGGTCTACTGCCTCAAAGGAGTACAGTGGACCGCCGGGACCCACGGACTGCCGGAAATCCTCGCGATTCTGGTCACCATCGGCCTGCATCGCTGGAAAAAGCAAATGCTGGTCTCCATCGCCGGGGGTACGGTTTGCTACATGCTGCTGGTGCAATGGGTGTTCTGAGCAGGAATTTGCCCTGCTGCCGGGGAAAAGTGTTCTCTCGTAGAGGACAAAACGGCTTTTTAAAAAATTTTTCTGATTTTTCAAAAAATTTTGGAAAGAGTTGAAATAAAACCCGGTCCTCAATCGTCTTACAAGTACAAGCGGACATTCAAACCGACCGGCACGGGGCCCTCAGAGCCAGCGGCCCGGCGGATGGAACAAAATTAAAATTGAGGAGGGAATTCCATGAAGTGGATGCTGATCGTATCGGGCCTGTTGGCGGCGGGTGCTGCATTCGCGCTGCTGCGTGCATGGGCCGGCAAGGGAAAGTCGAATAAGGGTGAAGTGAGCCTGATGGCCACTGTGAAGCGGATTCTGACCAACGGCGAGGGTCAGTACAAGGGCGTTTTCGTCGCCCGCGGCCAGGAAGTGGAATTTGCCATTCCTGCCCACATCGCCCGTCAGCTGCAGCCCGGTGAGCGCGGCGTGCTCACCTACCGGGGCGGCGAGTTCGTGTACTTCGTACCCCGCCAACAGCTGTTTGAAGCAGAGGGCGAAGGCCAGCTGCGCGCTGTTTCCTAAACCACGCAAAACGTTCGCACCAGGGCTTAGCAAGCGGCCCGGGGGCGGCTTTTGAACCCGCCTTATCATGAGACGGAATTGCCGGGAGTGTTCTTGAATAGAGAACACTCCCGGTTTTTTCTTTGTTTTGCCGGTGCGATGTGATACAATAAGGAAAAAACTGCGGTCAAAAGCCGGTGCGGCGGGTCTGCCTATGCCCCCGGCAAAGCGCGCAGATATGGCAGGGGAGAATGGGAATGCAGAAACAGCTCACCCGCATTTTTTCGGCGGGGTTTGCCCTGGTGTGGGGCTGGGTCTTTTTGAATAGCGTGCTGCGCTGGCAGCACAACGGGCTGGCCGCGCTGGCGGCGGGCGCGGTGCTGGGAGCGGTGCTGTTCGCCCTGGCCCGCTTCGTGCTGCCGCTGCTGGATCAGCTGCCCCGCCGCCGGTTCCGGCTGGTGCTGGGCGCGGCGCTGGCGGTCTATGGCCTTGCGCTGGGCTGGCTGGGCTTTTTGTTGGCCGAGGTGCCCATCATGGACATGAGTACTGTGCTGCAAAGCCTGCCGGATTTTCTGGACGACGGCGTGCCCCAGGTGTGGGGAGCCTATTATGTGATCTGCAACAACAATCTGGGCCTGGCGCTGTTGCTCGCCGGCTGGTATAAGCTGGCGGGGCTGTTCGGCATCACGCCGGACACCGAGGCAGGCATCTACGCGGGCATCGTGCTGAACGTGCTGGCCATCTGGCTGGCGGTGCTGCTGGTCTGCCTGCTGGCCCGGCGCATTCTGCACCACAACAGCGGTGTGGCTCTGGCCTTTGTGCTGTGCGCGGGCTTCCTGCCCTTTGTGCTCTGGGCGCCCTGCTTTTATTCCGATACGCTGTCCCTGCCCTTCGGGCTGCTGGTGCTGCTGTGCTGGAATTACTACCGGAGCGAAACACGCCGTCCGGTGCGCATCGCCCTGCTGGCGGCCATGGGGGCCGCGGCCTTTGTGGGCTACGCAGTGAAGGGCAGCGTGGCGGTGATCGTTGTGGCGCTGGTGATCCAGCTCTTTCTGGAGAAAAAGCCCCGCCAGGCGCTGGCCGGGGCGCTGGTGGTGGCGCTGGTGTTTGCCGGGCTGAATGCGGGCTACCGGGCCTGGCAGCACAGCGGTCTTTTGGACTTTTCGGTGGAGGACGCCGAGGGCTTCCCCATCGAGCTGTGGTTTGCCTACGGCAGCACCGGCGACGGCGATTACAACGACCCGGTCTGTCAGGCCGCCAAGGACCTGCCCACCATGGCAGAGCGGCGGCAGATGCTGCGGCAGTTTATCATCGAGCAGTATTCCTCCCGCAGCCCACTGGAGCAGCTGGAGTTCATGACCCGCAAGGCGGCCATCACCTGGGGCGACGGCATGTATGACGCCCAGGAGTTCCTGGCCACCCCGCTCAAAGCCAACTGGACCCACCGGTTCATTCTGGAGGGCCAGCCCGGCTACATGCCCATGGTCTACTACTGCCAGGCCTACCAGTTCCTGCTCATGGGATTGGTGCTGGCGGGCGCGGTGGGCGCGGTGCGGCGGGCTCGTCCCGGCACCCTGACTCTGGCCCGGGTGAGCGTGTTCGGGCTGATGCTCTTCTTGAGCTTCTGGGAGACCAAGGCCCGCTATTCCTTCAATTTCACCCCGCTGCTGATTTTGCTGGCCACGGCCACCCTGTGGCGGCTGGCCCGGCAGCGGCGCATTGGCCGGAAAAACTGAAATAGAAAAAGCCGTGAGGAAGCTCCCTCACGGCTTTTGTTGTATGTTCAGTTTGCTTTTCGCCGGGTCAGAAAGAACAGGGCGGCGCCCAGGCCGCACAGCTCCGCCAGCACGTAAGCCAGCCAGACGCCGGTCATGCCCTGCGCCGCCGCCAGCACCAGCGCCAGCGGAATCAGGGCGATCAGTCCCCGAATCATGGCCACGCCAAAGCCCTGGCCCGGCCGGTCCACCGCGCTGAAATAGGCGGCCAGCACCAGATTGGGCCCGGCGAAGAAGAAGCCCACAAAATAGATGCGCATGCCGGTGCGGGCGATGTCTGCCAGCTGGGGGTCGGCATCCCGGTTGAAGGCGCCGATCAGCGGGTCCGGCCACAGGTTCACCGCCAGGTAACAGGCCACCGCCAGCACCAGCACCAGACCCACCGCCAGCCGCAGCAGCTGACGCAGCTCGGCGGTGTTGTTTGTGCCGTAGGCGTGGCTGGTCAGGGGCTGGATGCCCTGGGCCACGCCGGTGAAGGTGGCCAGCCCAACCAGCGCCAGATTGGCAATGATGCCGTAGGCCGCCACGCCCACGTTGCCGGTGAAGTGCAGAATCAGCAGGTTGAACACCAGCAGCACCACGCCGGAGGACAGCTCACACACAAAGGAGGAGGCGCCCAGACTCAGCGCCCGGGCAGCGGGCCGCAGCGCCGCGCCCCGCACCGAAAAGCGCAGCCGGCTGGCGGGCCGGGCAAAGTGGGTGGACAGTACGCACAGGCTCAGGATGGGGGCAATGCAGGTGGCGATGGCCGCGCCGAACATGCCTAGCCCCAGCGGATACATGAACACCCAGTCCAGCACCACGTTGGAAAGGCTGCTGGTGAGCATGCCCGCCATGGCCAGCCGGGGCGCGCCGTCGTTGCGCACAAAGGCCTGCATGGTGCTGTTCAATAAAAAGAAGGGGGCAAAGCAGAGGATGGTGCGCAGATAGACGCTGCACAAAGGCAGGGTCACCGCGTCCGCCCCCAGCAGAGCGGCCAGAGGCCGGGCGGCCACAGCGCCCACGGCCAGCAGGGCGCAGCCCGCACCCGCCGCCAACAGCACCATGCCGCTGAACAGCCGGTTGGCGGCATCGTTCTCCCCCTGGGCCCGCAGAATGGCATAGCGGGTACCGCCGCCCACGCCGGTCATCAGACCCGCCGCGTTGATCAGGTTGAACACCGGGATGGCGATGTTCAGCGCGGTCAGGCCGTCCGCTCCGATGGCGTTGGCGATGAAAAAGGTATCTGCCAGAATGTAGCAGGAAAGGCCGAGCATCCCCAGCACGTTGGCGCTCACATAGCGGCAGAATTTGGGCAATATGTTCACAGTCTTCCGGTTCCTCCCTCACAGCAAAAAAGGTGCCTGCCCCCCTCCCTGCTTGCGACCTACCGGGAGAGGTTCAGGCACCTGACGGGCGACCCGGTGGCCGCCCGTCATGCTTTTGTATTGAGGCAACACCGCATAATTCACGCCTCACGGCTCAGGCGGCGTATCACGCCAAAATTTTCCGCGCTATTTTCCAAAAATGCTCGCGGGGCCTCCAAGGCTTGTCTGCGCTTTTTGGTTCATATCACAAAAAATTTCCGGTGCGCTCCACCACCTGGAATTGTGCGGTATCGCCTTAAATTCCGTTACTCAGTATAGCAAAACCCGGCCCAAAAGGCAAGGCGCTATTCTGATTACAGCTCGTAGATGGCGGAATATTTCTCCACCAGATAATCGGTGTAGAACTTGGGGTCGAAATCGCCGCCGCAGGCATTCTTCAGCAGCTGGGCGGGGGTCTTTTCCTTGCCGTACTGCCAGATGCGCTCCTCCAGCCAGCCGGTGATGGGGGCCCAGTTGCCCGCCTCCAGCAGACCGTCCACGTCCAGGTCCTTGCGCATGGCGGCCATCATCTGCGCGCCGTAGGCAGTGCCCAGCGCGTAGCTGGGGAAGTAGCCCAGGTCGCCGCCGGCCCAGTGGATGTCCTGCAGCACGCCGTGGGCGTCGTCCGGCACGTCCACGCCCAGCAGCTCCTTCATCTGAGCGTTCCAGGCGGCGGGCAGGTCCTTGACCGCCAGAGAGCCGTCCATCAGGCGCTTTTCCAGCTCGTAGCGAACCATCACGTGCAGGCAGTAGGTCACCTCGTCCGCCTCGGTGCGGATCAGGCTGGGCTGGCACTGGTTCACCGCCTTGTAGAAGGCCTCGGGGGTCACGCCTGCCAGCTGGGTGGGGAACAGCTCGGTGAGGGTGGGCCACAGGCTCTTGATGAAGCCCAGGCTGCGGCCCAGGTAGTTCTCGCACAGACGGCTCTGGCTCTCGTGCAGGCCCATGGACGCGCCGCCGGACAGGCAGGTGTACTGCAGCCGGTCGGCCATGTGCAGTTCATACAGCGCGTGGCCGCCCTCGTGGATCACCGAGTACAGGTTGCTGGCCATGTCGTCCTCGTGGTAGTGGGTGGTGATGCGCACGTCGCCCTTGTAGAACTCGGTGGTGAAGGGGTGCTCGCTCTCGCTCAGCACGCAGTGGCCCTCGTCAATGCCCATCAGCTTCATCACAGCGGCCGAGAGCATCTTCTGGGCCTCGATGGGCCAGGTGCCCTCCAGGAAATCGCAGGGGATCTTCGCGCCCCGCTGGCCGATCTCCTTCACCAGTGGCTGGATCACCGCCTTCAGCCGGTCGAAGAAGGCGTCGCACTGAGCCATGGACAGTCCCTTCTCGTACTGGTCCAGCCACACGTCGTAGGGGGCCTTATTGGCATCGAAGTAGGCGGCGGTGCGGCGGCGGTAGTCCACGATCTGCTCCAGATAGGGGGCAAACAGCGAGAAGTCGCTGGCGGCCTTGGCCTTCTCCCAGGCGTTCACCGCAGCGGTGGTCAGCTTCACGAAGGCGGCGTATTCCTGAGCGGGGATCTTGCTGGTCTCGTCGTACAGGCGCTGCAGCTCGGCCACCTCGGCGGCCTCCTGCTCGGTGCGCTCCTCATTGCGAGCCTTCTCCAGCAGAGCGGGAAGGGCGGGGTCGGCAATCAGGCTGTATTTGATGCCGCTCAGCACCTCCAGCGCCTCGCCGCGGCCGGGGTAGCTCTCACTGGGGGCCACGGTCTGGGCGTCGAAGTCGATCACATTCAGCGCGAACTGAAAGGCGTACAGCTTCTTTTGCAGGTCCCGCAGGGCCTGCATGGTCTCGGTCATCATAAAAATGGTCACTCCTTTGTGGGCAAACTCGCCCGCGCCCGGCCCGACTGTTCGCCATGCCGGAACGCAGGGGCTTTTTCTGCTATTATACCGGCTGGCGGCCCAAAATACAAATCCCTCGCAAAAGCTGCGGCAAAGCCGGACGGATGCGGTTGATTTTCGCCGCCGGATGCACTACACTGAAAAGCAGAGGAACAATTCATACCGAAGGGGGAATCAAGGATGGAGCAACCGCTGGTCAGCGTGATCGTGCCGGTCTACAACGCGAAGCTTCACATCGCCCGCTGCGTGGAGAGCATCCGCAAGCAGAGCTATCAGAACCTGGAGATCATTCTGGTGAACGACGGCAGCAGCGACGTGAGCCTGCAGGTGGCGGACATGTACGCCCGGGTGGACAAACGCATCCTGCTCATCGACAAGGCCAACAGCGGGGTGTCCGCCACCCGGAATCTGGCCATCTCGATGGCCACCGGCAAATACCTGCAATTTGCCGACAGTGATGATTACCTTGCTCCGGACGCCACCCGCCTGCTGGTGGAAAAGGCGGAGCAGCACACCGCCGATCTGGTGATCGCGCCCTACTACCGGGTGGAAAACCACAAGCCCCTCTTCGCGAAAACCGAGGAGGACAGCTACCAGACCATCGAGCAGTACGGCTTTCTGGACGCGGGCTTTTACGACAAGACCGCCTTTGCCAAGGGCCTGATGAAGGAGCCCGCCAGCTTTTACTACGGCGTGATGTGGAACAAGCTCTACCGGCGGGATATTGTACATAACCACAACATCCAGTGCAACGTGGAGCTGGGCTGGAGCGAGGACCTGCTGTTCAATCTGGAATACATCCGCTATGCCTCCCGCTTCTATGCGCTGGAACAGCCGGTGTATTACTACGTGCAGAATCCCCAGAGCATCACCGCCACCCAGCTGGGGCTGCGCAACACGGTGAAGATGCTCTCCACCAAGGCCAGCCTGTTTGCCTATTACAAAAAGCTCTATGAGGAGCTGGGCCTTTACGAGGAGAACAAGCTGCAGATCTACAAATATCTGGTGGCAGTGGCCGAGGCCTGAACCAACAAGCGAGAACGAAGAAAGCGAGCCTGCCCGGGAATGCTCCCGCGGCAGGCTCGCTTTGTTACAAGGAAATACCGCCTGAGCCGTTCGGCGTGAATGATGCGGTGTTGCCTCAGTTGTTATAGCCCAGAACATGAATCAGCCGCACGTCCGCGTAGGCGTAGGCGCTCATGGGCCAGTCGATCCGGTCGGTGGTGTTGGAGGCGATGAGGAATTCCACCGGCTGGCCGTTGGCGTCGTTGACCACCTCGGTCACCAGCACCGAGTGCTTCCACTCGCCGTCCGCCCCGTATTGCAGCACGTCGCCGGGCTGGGCGGTGTACAGGTTGCCATCCGCCTCGGCTGCCAGACCGTAGCCGCTGTTCTCGTTCACGTAGGTGTAAAATTCATCCACACCGCTCCAGCTGGAGGAACGGCCCCGGGCCTCGGAATAGGAGTTGGGCACGTCGCTGTACCATTTCCACTGCTGGGTGTCGTAGCCGTAGATGTCCATGGGGATGCCCCCCGCGTACAGGCACTGGGAGGTGAAGTTGTTGCAGTTGCCGCCGTAGTCATCGTAGATGCCCCATTTGGGGTTGCGGGTCATTGCGGTCAGCCCCACCCACTGGCGGGCGTAATCCACCGCCGCCTGCCGGTCATAAGCCATGTCGCAAGCCTGGATACTGCTCTGGCCGGAGGGATTCGCCAGATATTCCTGGCGTTGGCTGGCCAGCTTGTCCACATCCGATTTGGCGGCGCTCATCAGCTGGCTCAGCGTGCTCTTGATTCCGGCCTCACCGCTGGAGGACTGCTGGCTGTACACATCCCGCACCAGGTTGAAGCCGTCCTCGGTCTTTTCGTGGGCCAGGATCTTGCCGTCGGCGGAGAAGGTGAAGGTGTTCTCGATGCCGCAGCTGGAGCTGGTGCGGCCATTCAGAAAAGCGAACTGGATCTGGTCATCCTCCTGCAGGGTCACGGTGCAGCCGCCGTCGCTCTCCCAGCTGGTTTCCTCCACCGTCAGGCCGATGGTGAAGCCGGTCATGGTCAGGTCCACCGGCTGCATGGCACGCACCTGACTGATGAAGTCCACGCTGGCCTCATCCAGCAGGCAGGCCTCCTGGGCCGCTGCGCCCGGGCCGTAAAGATCGTCCAGCTCCGGGGCTTCCAGCCGGGCGGAGGCATCGTAGCAGCGCACGAACCATTCGGTCAGGGTATCCTGCACTTCCTGGGGCAGCTCGTCGCCGCCGGAGCGGAACACGCATTCGCCCACCGATGGGGCGGGCGCTGGTTCGGGCTGACTCACAGCCCCGGAGGCATCCGCCCCGGCGGGCAGGGTCTCGCGGGCGGACCAGACATAGGTAAAGCCTAAAATCAGGCAGCTGACCAGAGCGGCCAGAGCCCAGGGCAGCGGGGAAGCGCGGCGTTTGCGGCGGGCGGGCCGGGCCGGATTGGCCCGCCGCTGCACGGGACGCTGTGCAGCGGGCTGTGGGGGAGCGGGGCGGCGTACCTGCCGCTTTTGGGCTTGGGGTGCGTAACGGGCTTCCAGAGAGGAACGGCGGGGCGCGGCGCGTCTTGCGGGGGCGCGGCGAACCGGCTGAGCCGATTGGGCCGGCTGGCGCGGCGTGCGCTGGCGGCTTGCCCCGGAATGGTATTTCCAACTTTCGGGGGGATTGGCCATCGTCTCGTTCCTCCTTTGGCGGTATATTTCTATTAGACGTATTATACCGCGCCGATGTAACGAAACTGTATCGAAGGGAGACGCAAAGTTGTAAATTTTGGCGGCGGGACGCAAAAAAAGCCCCCGGTTTTCACCAGGGGCTTTGGGATAAATTAGGCCAGGGGTTTGGTCTTTTCGGCCAGCCATGCGGCTTCCGCTTCGGTCAGCAGGGGGGCAAGATCCCGGTAGGTCTCGGCATGAAAGGCGTTCAGCCAGGCCTTCTCGTCTGCGTCCAGCAGCTCGGGGCGAACCGGGGTCAGGTCGATGGGGCAGCGGGTCATGGACTCGAAGCCCAGGAACCGGCCGTACTGGTTCTTCACCCGCTCCACGCACAGCAGCTCGTTCTCAATGCGGATGCCCACCTCGCCCTCTTCGTAGATGCCGGGCTCGTCGGTGATGGTCATGCCGGGCTCGAAGGGCACATGGTTGGTCACGCGCAGGCTCTGGGGGCCTTCGTGTACGCCGCCGATGAAGCCCACGCCGTGGCCGGTGCCGCAGCGGTAGTCGATGCCGTGCTGCCACACTGCGGCACGGGCCATCACATCCAGGTTGCCGCCGGTGCAGCCGGACAGGAACTGGAGCTTGGCGATGTCGATGTGGCTCTTGAGCACGTAGGTGTAGTAGGTGCGCTCGTTGTCGGTCAGCTCACCCAGCGCATAGGTGCGGGTGATGTCGGTGGTGCCGTCGTTGTACTGTCCGCCGCTGTCCACCAGCAAGAAGCCACGCTTCTCCAGCTTGGTGCAGTTGTCCGGGGTGGCATGGTAGTGCATCATGGCGGCGTTGGCCCCGTAGGCGGCGATGGTGTCGAAGCTCACGCCCAGGTTGCCGGGCTGAGCGGCGCGCAGCTCCATCAGCTTGCGGTCCACATCCACCTCGGTGAGGGTCTCGCCCGCAGCCAGCTGCTCCTCCAGCCAGATCTGGAAGCGCACCATGGCCACGCCGTCCTTCACGTGGCAGTTCATCAGGTTCTTGATCTCGGCGGCGTTCTTCACGCCCTTCATGGCCTGGATGGGGTCCTCGCCCATCTTCACCGTGAAGTTGGGGTTCTGGCACACAGCGCTGTAGATGGCCCAGTTGGTGGAGCCGTCCACCAGGATCACCCGGTTGTGATGGTAGCCGGTCAGGGTGCCCAGCAGCCGGTCATAGCTCTCCACACCCACGCCCTGGGCACGCAGAGCGGCAACAGCCTCCTCGGGCAGGCGGCTCTGGTCGATGAACAGAGTGGCGTTGGTGGTGGTCACGAAGCAGTAGGCCAGGGCAAAGGGAGTGCAGTCCAGGTCGGCGGCACGCAGGTTCAAAAGCCAGGCCACGCTGTCCAGCCGGGAGACCACCATGGCGCCGGCGCCGGCTTCGGCCAGCTTGCCGCGCAGGCGGCTCAGCTTTTCCGCAGCGGAGGCACCCGCGGTTTCGGCACCCACCAGCCAGGCGGGGGTGGAGGGAACCGGGGGCCGGTCCTCCCAGATGGGGCTGACCAGATCAACGGACAGCACCTTCGCGCCCTTTTTCTCCAGGGCCTTTTCCAGCTCCTGCACGGTGGCGGTGGGGGTGACCATGCCGTCCAGAGCCAGCACCTGGCCTTCGCTCAGGGCGTCCACCAGATATTCGGTCACGGTGGGGGTACCCTCCACGGCAAGCTTTTGCAGCTGAATCTCGCTTCCGGCCAGCTGGCGCTCAGCCTGGATGAAGTAGCGGCCGTCGGCCCAGAGGGCGCTGGCGGTATCGGTCACCACAAGGGTGCCCATGCTGCCGGTGAAACCGGAGAAGTAGGCCCGGGCCTTCCAGTGGTCGGGCAGGTACTCGCTGGAATGGGGGTCCGACGAGGGGATCAGGCAGGCATTCGCCCCGGCGGCCTGCATGGCCGCCCGCAGCTGGGCGATTTTTTCGTTGGTGGTTTTCATGAGATCTGTTTTACCTCTTTTCCCACAGCGGACGCATCCCGCGCCCGCCGCGCAAAATCGTGTTAAGAGGCGATACCGCATAATTCCGGGTGGTGGAGCACGCCGGAAAATTTTTTGTGAGATGAAGCAAAAAGCACAGCCGATCCTTGGTGGATTGGCCAGCATTTTTGCAAAATATCACGGAAAATTTTGGCGCGATACACCACCTGAGCCCTGGGGCGTGAATTGTGCGGTGTTGCCTAAATTTATATTAACACGGTAAAGCAGGTTTTAAAAGGGACCGGGACGCAAAAACGCAAAATTTCGCAAAAAGAACACCGGAGAAAACCGCGCAATGACCTTGACAAAGATAGTATAATAAGAAACGGAACGACCGTTTTTCAGCAGGCGGCCCGGGGGCGGGAATATGCCCCGGCGGGGCGGCTCTGCGCAAGGGCAATCCCGGCCGTGAATCGTGCAGGGTTCCCCAAGATAAAAGGAGACAATATACCATGACCAAGATTGATATTTTTTCCGGTTTTCTGGGCGCCGGCAAGACCACGCTCATCAAGAAGCTGATCGCCGAGGCCTACACGGGTCAGAAGCTGGTGCTCATCGAGAATGAGTTCGGTGAGATCGGCATCGACGGCGGCTTTCTGAAGGAGGCCGGCATCGAGATCACCGAGATGAACTCCGGCTGCATCTGCTGCAGCCTGGTGGGCGACTTCCGGGAGGCTCTGAAGAAGGTCATCGACCAGTATCAGCCCGACCGCATTCTGATCGAGCCCTCCGGCGTGGGCAAGCTGAGCGACGTGACCAAGGCCGTGCAGGGCATCGCCGCCGAGCGGGACGTGCAGCTGAACAGCTTTGTGACTGTGGCCGACGTGAACAAGGTGCGGCTGTACATGAAGAACTTCGGTGAGTTCTACAACGACCAGATCGGCCATGCCAACGCCATCATCCTGAGCCGTACCGGCGCCGCCAGCGAGGACAAGATCGCCCGCGCCGTGGCCATGATCCGGGAGAAGAACCCCGAGGCCACCATCGTCACCACCGACTGGAACCAGCTGAAGGGTGAGCAGATCGTGGCGGCCATGGAGTCCAAGCGGGACTTCGTGAAGGAGCTGCTGGAGGAGACCCAGGTCTGCCCCGAGTGCGGCCATCACCACGAGCATGGCGAGGAGTGCGGCCACGACCACGAGCATGAGCATCACCATCATCACGACCACGATGAGGAGTGCGGCTGCGGTCACGACCATGAGCACGAGCACCATCACCACGATCACGACGAGGAGTGCTGCTGCGGCCACGATCATGACCATGAGCACCATCATCACGATCATGACGAGGAGTGCTGCTGCGGTCACGACCATGACCATGAGCATCATCATCACGATCACGACGGCGAATGCAGCTGCGGCTGCGGCCATGACCACGACCATCACCACCACCATCACGCCGACGAGGTGTTCACCAGCTGGGGCCGTGAGACTGCCCGGGTGTTCACCGAGGAGGAGATCCGCAACGCTCTGGAAGAGCTGGACAGCGGCAAGTACGGTGTGGTGCTGCGCGCCAAGGGCATCCTGCCCGGCACCAACGGCTGGATCTACTTTGACCATGTGCCCGGCGAGGCCGATGTGCGCGGCGGCGCTGCGGATGTGACCGGCCGCCTGTGCGTGATCGGCTCCAAGCTGGACGAGGCTGCCCTGGAGCAGCTGTTCCATCTGGCCTGAGCCGCAGGGAGGGAGAGGTAACGTGAAAGAGATTCCGGTATATCTGTTCCTGGGCTTTCTGGAAAGCGGCAAGACCCGCTTTGTGCAGGAGACCATGGAGGACCCCAAGTTCGACTCCGGCGACAAGACCCTGCTGCTGGTCTGCGAGGAGGGCGAAGAGGAGTATGACGCCGACAAGTTCGCCTTCGGCGGCGTGAGCGTGGAGCTGATCGAGGACAAGGAGCAGCTGAACCCCACCCATCTGGCCGAGCTGGTGAAAAAGACCGGCGCGGGCCGTGTGGTGATTGAGTACAACGGCATGTGGATGGTGCAGGAGCTGTACGAGGCCATGCCGGAGAACTGGGTGATCTACCAGACCATCGGCACCGCCGACGCGAACACCTTCCGCATGTACTTCGACAACATGCGTCAGCTGTTCCTGGATAAATTCGCCCAGTGCGAGCTGCTGGTGGTGAACCGGGCCGACGGCCTGACCGAGGAGGACCAGGAGTTCGTGCACAAGGCGGTGCGCCAGGCCAGCCGCCGGTGCGACATCGCCTACGAATACGCCGACGGCAGCGTGGCCTATGACCAGCTGCCGGACGAGCTGCCCTTCGACATCAACGCGGATGTGATCGAGATCGGCGACGAGGACTTCGGCATCTGGTATCTGGATGCCAGCGAGGACCCGGAGAAGTACGCGGGCAAGACCGTGCGCTTCACCGCCCAGGTCTGCCAGACGCCCCGGGTGGGCCAGAATCAGTTTGTGCCCGGCCGCTTCGCCATGACCTGCTGCGTGCAGGATATCCAGTTTGTGGGCTTCCCCTGCAAGTACGACGATGCCAAGAAGCTGGCCCAGCGCAGCTGGATCAAGATCACCGCCAAGGTGCGGGTGCAGTTCCACCCCCTGTTTGGCGGCAAGGGCCCGGTGCTCACCGCCCTGTCGGTGGAGGCCGCCCAGCCCCTGAAGGACGACGTGGTCACCTTCAGCTGACCGGCCGAAGAAAAACAAAACGAACAGGGCCCGTTCCCGGGTTTGCGCCGGGGCGGGCCCTGTGGTATACTACTCAAAAAAGGAGGGAGTACCCATGGGATTTTTCAAACGACTGATTTCCATCGTTCTGGGCATTGCGGCGGGCGCTGTGGCCTATAAGCTGCTGAACGATTACAACAAGAGCTCTCACATCGAGGGCGAGTATGTGGAGGTGCCCACCGAGCCGGAGCAGCCCGCACAGGCCGAGCCGGAACAGGCTGCCAGCGAGGAGCCTCAGCCGGAGCCGACCGTTTACCCCCAGCGCCCGGACCGGGGCCCCAACACCAATCCGGTGACCCTGGGTGCGGCGGAAAAGCCGCTGGATGAGAACGGCAAGCTGGACCCCACCCGCATCGCCAGCGCTGAGGATTTCGGCGACTGGGACGATCTGGGCTGTCAGGGCTGATCGGATTCGGAGAATCAACGCAAACAAGAACCGGCCCGCAGGGAGAAATTTTCCCCGCGGGCCGGTTCTTGTTGCGATAAAAAAGCCCCCGGCGGAGAATTTTCCACCGGGGACTCGTTGTATGGTTGAAAGATTACTTGGCGTATTCCACCGCGCGGCTCTCGCGGATCACGTTCACCTTGATCTGGCCGGGGTAATCCAGCTCTTCCTCGATCTTCTTGGTGATGGAACGGGCCAGCAGGATCAGCTGGTCGTCGCTGATGGCGTCCGGCTTTACCATGATGCGCACCTCGCGGCCAGCCTGCACGGCGAAGGCGTTCTCCACGCCCTCGAAGCTGCAGCTGATCTCTTCCAGGTTCTCCAGCCGCTTGATGTAGCTTTCCAGGTTCTCGCGGCGGGCACCGGGACGGGCGGCGCTGATGGCGTCGGCGGCCATCACGATGAAGGCCAGCGGAGTCTTGGGCTCCACATCGCCGTGGTGTGCCTCGATGGCATGGATCACGGCGGGGTTCTCCTTGTACTTGCGGGCGATCTCCACACCGATCTGGATGTGGCTGCCTTCGATCTCGTGGTCCAGAGCCTTGCCGATGTCATGCAGCAGACCGGCGCGGCGGGCCTGGGTCACGTTCACGCCCATCTCGCCGGCCAGCAGGCCGGACAGATAGGAAACCTCCAGAGAGTGGTTCAGCACGTTCTGGCCGAAGCTGGTGCGGAACTTCAAACGGCCCAGCAGCTTCACAATGTCGGGATGGATGCCGTGGATGCCCACCTCCATCACCGCGCGCTCGCCCTCCCGCTTCATGGACAGCTCCAGCTCGCGGCGGCACTTCTCCACCGTCTCCTCGATGCGGGCGGGGTGGATGCGGCCGTCGGCGATCAGTCGCTCCAGCGTCATGCGGGCCACCTCGCGGCGGGCCTGGTCGAAGCTGGACAGGGTGATGGCCTCGGGGGTATCGTCGATGATCAGGTCCACGCCGGTGGCGGTCTCCAGGGCGCGGATGTTGCGGCCCTCGCGGCCGATGATGCGGCCCTTCATCTCGTCGTTGGGC